>Ga0310696_10004466_pt1 | contig 17154 bp, 15 predicted proteins | sample AusTroGonzalo_MG_4_FD_203885 | JGI IMG/M metagenome (GOLD analysis project Ga0310696, IMG submission 203885) | Bovine rumen microbial communities from tropical cattle in Woodstock, Queensland, Australia - Gonzalo_02 (v2) (version 2) | ecosystem: Host-associated > Mammals > Digestive system >...
GCAGCGAACACCGTGACCAAAAAGGGGTTGAAGGTCTTTGCCGAGATCGTCGACAAAGTGTATGAAACCGGCAGGAAGGTGCGCGAGTCTTTCCATGACAGGCTCGCAAATCAAGTCGTCTTTGACAAGTCTCTCCATGACTGGAACTATCTCATATCTCCCTCCGTATCGGCTCATGTTATTATTTAATCATTACTTAAGAATCTCAAATGAAGACTTAATCGTTTCTTTAATAATGTCGTCTATGTTTGCTGTGTTAGTATTCATGGCAGCTTATTTTTTGAGTTATCGGTACAAAACTACATAATTTCTTCAATACTTCAAGACAAGTTTTTCTAATAATTCTTTCAATAGTGTTATTTGGACGCTTCCCTCGCTGTCCATATAGCCTCATTGATAGGGAAACATCAACTGAGCAACAGGTTTCGGGCTTTTCAGGGGTACGCTGTAGCTCTCGTGCTTTGCTTTTAGTTCGGTCGGATTTGCAATCCGACCGCATTGAACCCGCGGATTTGTAATCCGCACAACCACAAACTTTAACGTAAATATTTGATAAACTTAAAGTTATCGGATTACAAATCCTTATATTCACAGCCGGCGGATTGCAAATCCGTCGGAACTTTGGGGAAAGCTTTACATTTCCTCCGCAAACTTAATGTCCTTCACATTAAGCTGCAAGTTGGTCTTGCCCTGCCAGGTGTTGTATTCCAAATGGTAGCAGATGCTGAAAGGCTCGCCGTCGTGGATGCGGTCGAAAAAGTCGCCTTTCTGGAATGCAATGCCCGAGAAAGGTGCGATGCCTTGCTCAGCATCGCCTGGTTGCGTCACGGTGAGCTTCAAATGACGGTGGCCCCCCACAGGACGTGAGCCACCCGCGTCGATGACATTGTCGGTCCAAAACACAGGAGCCATATTGCCTGGACCAAATGGCGCAAACTGGTTGAGGATACGCATGAACTTGGAGGTAATGTCACTGAAGTTAATCTTCAAATCCACCTCAAGCTCGGGCACAAAGTCCTCATCCACAAGGTGCTTGCTGACGTATGCCTCAAACCGACGGCGGAACTCTGGCAGGTTTTCGGGCTTCATCGACAAGCCAGCCGCGTATTTGTGCCCACCGAAATGCTCCAACAGGTCGGAGCAATGGTCGATGGCATCATAGATGTCGAAACTCCTGATGGAACGTGCCGAACCTGTCACCAAACCGTTGGCGCGAGTCAGGACGATAGTGGGGCGGTAATAATAATCGGTAAGGCGCGAAGCCACGATACCAATGACACCACGGTGCCATTTTGAATTGAAGACCACGGTGCTCTTGGCGTCTTTCAACTCTTGGTCGGCGGCAATCATATCCAAGGCTTCCTCAGTGATGCGGTTGTCGAACTCGCGGCGTTCGTCGTTCAAGTCGTTGATGGAAGCGGCCAACTTTTCGGCATGTTCCTTCTTGTCGGCGATGAGCAGTCGCACCGAATCCGATGCCTTGGCAATACGTCCGGCAGCATTGATGCGTGGCCCGATAAGAAAGACCAAGTCGCTGATAGTCAACTCTCTTGTCAGCACACTCTCGTCACTGTCCAACTGGTCATCATCGCGACGGTAGATGTTGGCATGTTGCAGAATGGCTTCGATGCCTGGACGTGGTTTTTTGTTCAGTTGCTTCAAGCCGAAATAAGCCAACACACGATTTTCTCCTGTGATGGGCACGATGTCGGCGGCAATACTCACGGCCAAAAGGTCGATGAGTTCATACACCTCTTCGATAGTACCTAACCCTCTCATGGACAGAGCTGTAATCAACTTGAAGCCCACGCCACAACCAGAAAGTTCATCGTAAGGATAATGGCAGTCGGGACGTTTGGCATCAAGCACAGCAACGGCTTTAGGTATCACATCGCCTGCACGGTGATGGTCGCAAATGATGAAATCGACGCCACGTTCGTTGGCATAATCGATGCGCTCGTTGGCTTTAATACCGCAGTCCAAGGCGATGACTAACTTGAAGCCATTTTCGGCCGCATAGTCAATGCCCTTGAAGGAAATGCCATAGCCTTCCTCATAGCGGTCAGGGATATAAAACTCGATTTTTTTCTTCTTAAAGAAAGGCTTGAGGTAAGTGTAGACCACGGCCACAGCAGTAGTACCGTCCACGTCATAGTCACCATAAACCAAAAGCTTCTCGCCGTTTTGGATGGCTTGCAGCACACGGTCAACCGCCTTGTCCATGTACTTCATCAGGAAGGGGTCGTGCAGCTGCGAGAGCGAAGGACGGAAGAAGGATTTGGCCTCTTCGTAGTTGGTAATTCCGCGTTGGACAAGCAAAGTGGCAAGGTTCTCATCGATATTGAGCACCTTGACAATCTCAGCAACCTTCTGTTTATCAACAGATTGGTTTAAAATCCACTTTGTTTCCATCCACGCAGTTTTGAACTTGTAAAAATAAGGAAATTTTCAATGCAACTCGATGGAATTTTCAATTTATAATCAAATTTGTTCTTAATTCTTTCTTTTACAATCATTTAAAAAATGGAATTTTTTCAATTCTACATAACAGAATTCGTTTTTGTAGTATCAGAATCTGTTGATATCTTTCCACAAAAAATTATCATGCAGGTGTTGCGCCGCTTTCAGTTTTTTCGTAATCTTGCAGTCTTAATTTAGCAAAATTTTACACCCTTGAAAAAGATTAGAACTGCTTTAATATCAGTATTTTATAAAACAGGCATTGATACCATTGTTGACTTGTTGAAGCAAAATGAGGTGCAGATTTACTCCACTGGAGGAACCTACGACTTCATCAAGCCTTTAGACCCCACCGTGAAGACCGTCGAGTCACTTACAGGCTACCCGTCCATTTTGGGCGGTCGCGTGAAGACCTTGCATCCCAAAGTGTATGGTGGCATCTTGGGCCGCACCAACCTTGCCTCGGACCAGAAAGAGATGCAGGAGTATGATATTCCGCCTTTTGACCTCGTTATCGTCGACCTTTATCCTTTCGAGGAGACCGTGGCCAAGACCGAAGACGCTTCGCAAATCATCGAGAAAATCGACATTGGTGGCATTTCGCTCATCCGTGCCGGCGCGAAGAACTTCAACGATGTGTTGATTGTACCTTCGCAGAAATATTACGGCGAACTCATCCAGTTGCTCAAAGACCAGCAGGGTGAGACCTCCATTGACGACCGTCGCCGTTTTGCCGCATACGCTTTTGGCGTGAGCTCGCACTACGACAGCGCCATTATGAATTGGTTTACGAAAGATGATGCCAACAAGCCGCTGCGCATCACCGAAGAGGAAGGCACCGCCTTGCGCTACGGCGAGAACCCGCACCAGAAAGGCACCTTCTATGGTGATCTCGACGCGATGTTTGAGAAACTGCACGGCAAGGAGCTGTCATACAACAACCTCCTCGACCTTGACGCAGGCTTGAACCTTATCCGTGAGTTCGACGAGCCTACCTTCGCTATCCTCAAGCACAACAACCCTTGTGGCATCGCCTGTCGCAAGACCGTGAAAGAGGCTTACCTTGCCGCTTTAGCTGGCGACCCTGTCTCGGCCTTTGGTGGCGTGCTGGTCTGCAACCGTCCCATCGACCTTGAGGCTGCCGAGGAAATCAACAAGCTCTTCATCGAAGTCATTGTGGCTCCGAAGTATGAAGACGGTGTGCTCGACCTACTCTTCTCCAAGAAGAACCGCGTGGTGCTGCGCTTGAAAGCAGACCAATATAGGCCTCAGACGGTGAAGACTGCCTTGAACGGCTACCTCGTGCAAGACCGCGACCTCCACACCGAGACCGCCGACGACTTCAAGGTCATCACCACCAAGGCACCCACCGCCGACGAAGTGGAAGACATGATTTTTGCCAACAAGATTGTGAAGCACAGCCGCAGCAATGCCATTGTCCTCGCCAAAGGCAAGCAGCTCTTTGCCTCGGGTATTGGGCAGACCTCACGTGTGGATGCCTTGCGTCAAGCGATTGAAAAGGCAAAGTCGTTTGATTTTGACCTGAAGGGTGCCGTTTTGGCCTCCGATGCCTTCTTCCCCTTCAAGGACTGCGTCGAGTTGGCACATGAAGCAGGCATCACCGCCATCGTGCAACCTGGTGGCTCGGTCCGCGACCAGGAGTCCATCAATTGTTGCAACGACAACGGCATCAGCATGGTATTTACCGGATTTAGACATTTTAGACATTGACGTAGGGGCGAACCCACGTGTTCGCCCAATAAAACACGTGTCCGCCCGATAAAAACGAGATAAAAAAACAACAACAAAAACAACAAAAACATGGGAGCATTTTCATTCCTGAACAAAGAAATCGCCATTGACCTGGGTACGGCCAACACGATTATCATATACAACGACAAAGTGGTCGTCGACGAGCCTTCCATCGTGGCCTTGCAACGCGACACGAAGAAAATCATCGCCGTGGGCAAGCGCGCCATGATGATGCACGGCAAGACCCACGAGAACATCAAGACCATCCGCCCGCTGCGCGACGGTGTCATCGCCGACTTCCAAGCCGCCGAATACATGATGCGCGAGATGATCAAGATGATTAATTTCAAAAACACCCTGTTCCCGCCCAGCCTGAAGATGGTCATCTGCATCCCTTCGGGCATCACCGAGGTGGAGGAACGTGCCGTGAAGGACTCAGCTGAGCAGGCTGGTGCCAAAGAGGTGCGTCTGATCCACGAGCCCATGGCCGCCGCCATCGGTATCGGCATCGACGTGCTTGAACCGACCGGCAACATGATTATCGACATCGGTGGCGGTACCTCCGAAATCGCCGTCATCGCTTTGGGTGGCATCGTCAACAACAAGTCCATCCGCATCGCTGGTGACGACTTCACCGCCGATATCGAGGAATATATGCGCAAGCAGCACAACATCATCGTGGGCGAGCGCACCGCCGAACGCATCAAAATCGAGGTGGGTTCTGCCATCCCGCAATTGGACAATCCGCCCGATGACTACGCCGTGCAAGGCCGCGACATGCTTACAGGTATCCCGAAGGAAATCAAGGTGAACTATGCCGAAATCGCCCACTGCCTTGACAAGAGCATCATGAAGATTGAGACGGCTGTGTTGAATGCTTTGGAGCAGACTCCACCTGAGTTGTCGGCTGATATTTACCGCACAGGTATCTACCTCACTGGTGGTGGTGCCTTGCTGCGTGGCCTCGACAAGCGTCTCAACGCCAAGACCAAGCTGCCCATCCACGTGGCGGAAGACCCCTTGCGTGCCGTTGCTCGTGGTACCGGCATTGCACTGAAGAACTTTGACAGATTTACGTTCCTGATCAAATAAATGCTGAATTATGGATGCTGAATGAGGAATGTCGTAATACAACGACAAGCTTTTCTTCATTCAGCAATCAACATTCTGCATTCAGCGTTAAAACAACTATGTATAACCTGCGGCGTTTTATTCTAAAACATCACTTCGTCATCCTCTTCATCCTGCTTGAGGTGATTTCTGTCTTGTTACTCGCCCGTAGCCAGAATTTCCACCGTAACCGCATGATTAGCAGCAGTAATTATATGGTGGGAAAGGTCTACGAATGGAGCAGTGAGATAGGAAATTATTTCCGCCTCAACACCGCCAACGAGCAATTGGCCGAAGAAAACGCCCAACTCAGGATGCAGCTTTCGATTGTGTACGATACCTCCACCTGCCATTACGACATCGACCATGGTGACACCTTATACAAATATATCCCGGCGCAAGTCGTCAACAACAGCACCAACCAAGTCAACAACTACATCATTATTAATAAAGGTGCAGTCGACGGCATTGAGCGTGACATGAGTGTCATCTCCACCGACGGCATCGTGGGCGTGGTGACCGATGTCAGCAGGCATTACGCTTCCATTATGAGTTTGCTGCATAGCAAATCCATCGTCGGCGTGCGTTTCAAGACCAACCAAGAAATCGCTGGCCTGAAATGGGAGACCAATAACTACCGTTATGGCATGGTGGAAGACATTCCCACACACATCGTGTTGCAAAAGGGCGACACCGTGCTGACGAGTTCGCATTCCTATATCTTCCCCAAAGACCTGATGGTAGGCACCGTTGAAGAGTTCTACCCCACTGCCGTGGACGCATTGAGCAAGGCCAAGATTCAGTTTGCCACCGACTTTGCCACCCTGCGGCATGTTTACGTGATCAAAGATTTGCACAAACCCGAGCTTGACTCACTAAAAGCCAGATTACAATGAACAAGACCGTGCTCCAAATCATCCGTTTCATCGTGTTGGTGCTCCTTCAAGTGCTGGTCATCAACCACATCCGCTTGGGAGGGTATGTGCATCCATATATTTACCTGATTTTCATTATGTTGTTACCCTTCAACACCCCCAATTGGCAATTGATGATATTGGGCTTTTTGTTGGGCTTGACGGTCGATATGTTCACAGGCACGCCTGGACTTCACGCCGGAGCCACCACTCTGATGGCTTTCTGCCGACCTTCCATCATCAAGCTTGTATCGGGTAACCAGAAATTTGAGAATGTTTATGAGCCTAACCTCGGACAAATCGACGGCATGTGGATGTTTCGCTATGTGCTGTGCATGGTGTTTGTCCACCATTTCGCGCTCTTTTTCCTTGAGTCGTTCAGTTTCAGGCTCATAGGCCAGGTGCTGTTGCGCATTTTGCTCAGCGTTCCAGTTTCCATCTTCCTCATTATGATGATTTTATACATTTTCAAGACAGATAAGAGAAGAGATTAATACCATAAATAACTGAATATCATGAAGAAAAACATCTTATTCCTACTCGCGGCGATGCTCCTCATGACCGCCTGCAACCAACAGAAAACCTTTAATGTCAACGTCAGTTTGGCCAACGGTAACGACAAGACCGTTTACCTGCAAAAGTATGTCGACAACGCCCCTGTCACCATCGACTCGGCTGTCATCAAGGACGAAAAAGCCATCCTGACCGCTCCGACGGACAATCCGCAAATCCTTTATTCTCTGAAAGTAAAGGGAATGCGCGGCTCCATGCCATTCTTTGCCGACAACCAGGATGTCACCTTTGTGGGCGACATGAACAACCCGCAAGCCGTGGAAATCATGGCTTCGGAGACCCAAGCTGAATTAGATGCTTACAACGACCAACTGAAGGCATTTGACGTGCAAATCCGCGACCTTTATGCCGTCATGCAACAAGCCTTCTCCGACAACGACTCCATCAAGATGGACTCACTCAACAAGGTCGGAACCGCGCTGATGGAGCAACAGGACAACTTCCGCGACGACTACATCAAGGCCCATCCTGAGAGCTTCGTCACCCATTACATTCTCGACGGCGTGAAACAAGACTATCCCCTCGACCAACTGAAGGATTTAATGGCAGGTTTCACCACCGAATCCATCTATCGTGACCACCTCAACGAATATGTCGCCAAACAGGAACGCCTTGAAGTGGGTCAGCCTTTCATCGACTTCACCCTGCAAACCAAAGACGATGAGAATGTTACCCTTTCCGAAAGAATCGGTCAAAACAAGCTCACTTTGGTTGACTTTTGGGCATCGTGGTGCGGTCCCTGCCGCAAGGAAAACCCTGTCGTGAAGGCTGCTTACGAGCAATTCCACGAACTCGGTTTCGATGTTGTCGGTGTCAGTGTCGACCAAGACGAAGCCGCTTGGCTGAAAGCCGTCGAGGACGACCAACTGCCCTGGACGCAGGTGCGCGACAGCGAAAACAAAGCCAGCGAACTTTACATGATTTATTATATTCCGTCCAACTTCCTCTTCGATCAAAACGGCACCATGGTGGCGAAAGGCTTGAGAGGAGAAGACTTGACGACGAAATTAGCTGAACTTTTACAATAAACATCGGCCCTTCGACAGGCTCAGGGACCTTAGCTTATTAAAGGCAAAGGGTCGTTGAGCCTGTCGAAACGCCCATACCTAAATAATTACGTTATGAAAACAAGATATTTAGTTTTTACTGCAATGGCTATCCTATTGGCTACCTGCACTTCTAAGCCAAAGACCGAGACCTTTAAGGTCAACGTGAACCTCGCCAATGCCGATGGAAAGACCGTCTACCTGCAAAAAGACGGACAAGTGTTGGATTCAGCCGTCATCGAGAACTGGGATGCCGTGTTTGAGACACCTGTTTGTAAAGACAACGAGATGTACAGCATCATGCTGAAAGGCTGGCGTCGTCCTTTCTCCTTCTTCACCGACAACACCGACGTGACCCTTGAAGGCGATGCACAAAACCCGAACAACATCCTGGTGAAAGGCTCTGAATCCCAAGCCCGCCTTGATGCCTTCACGCAAAGCTACAACGAGCTCGAAGCCAAGTTGGAAGCCGACAGCACCGCCCAAGCCGATGCCGACGAAATCTTGAAAATGCACTGCTTCGACTATGTCTGGGAAAACCCGACCGACCCTGTGGCGCATTATGTGATGTACCGCTATAAGTGGGCCTTTGGTCCCTGCGAGCTGCGCACGATGATTGACAACATCCACCACGCCGACAGCACGCTCAGCACTTCCAACCTGAAACTGGCTGAGGAATACGTGGAGAAACAAGAGCGTGTGCAAGCAGGTCAGCCCATCATCGACTTCACCCAAAACGATGCCAATGGCAACCCTGTGACTCTTAGCGAACTCGCGCAAGGCAAACTTTTGTTGGTCGACTTCTGGGCTTCCTGGTGCCCCGACTGCCGCAAGGCCAACCCTGACGTGGTGGCCGCCTACCAGAAGTTCCACGACCAAGGTTTTGACGTGCTGGGTGTCTCCTTCGACACCAACAAGGAAGCTTGGCTTGCCGCCATCGAAAAGGACGGCTTGACCTGGACCCACGTTTCCGACTTACAAGGCTGGAGCAATGCCGCTGGGGCTTTGTATGCCATCGCCTTCATCCCGCAGAATGCTCTTATTAAGGATGGGATGATTGTCGCTCGCAATCTTGAAGGTGCGGAACTGATGGAAGAAATTGAACGGCAACTGAAGTAAGAGCTTCCCCTTCGCTTCGCTCGGGGAAGCTCACTTCTTAATTCTATACTTCCTGCTTTTATATTCACCCTCCACTTCAAGGATGCCTTCGTCCACGAGCTTTTTGAGGTAGTCGCGGGTTCTTGAGGGCTTGAGTCCGATGGCTTTCGAAACGGATTTTGAATCTGAAATCCCATTATCGGCGATAAAATCGATGATTTGTCGCCGATTTTCTTCATTTCGATTTTGATTTTCCGTTTTTATTGTCGTTTTATCAGACTCCTCTGCGTTCATCGAAGCTATCAGTTCAAATACCAAATGCATCTGGCTATATGCAATTTTATCCTCTGGCGTAGCCTCACTAAGACGTGTCAGTTCCTTGGCATAACCGATGGCACGTTGCAGGTCACCATGCTCCGTCAAGTATTTGTAAAGGTTGTTCTTCTTGAAGTAACGTGCTGTCTTTTCGTACCCAGGCATATAACGCTGCAAATCTGGTAACACATCCTCACAGGTCTCATAATGCTTGGTGGAAAGCTGAGGCAAGAAGTGAAGCAGAAACCAAAACTCCGTACAAGGATTCGTTTCAATCCAAATTACATTATGGCTACTGCTCTTTCTCAGTTGCTGATATGTTGCCATTTCAGCGGGTAATCTGAGCAGACGGTCCATGTCCACAAGGCATACCACGTAGTCTGTCTCGCGTTTGACATAATCCTCTGCCAGTTTCGCCATGTGAGGAATGTCGGAATGCTGAGGGAAGTCGGGGGCCACCTTGAACTTATAGCGACATGCGATACGGAGCGTCTCAAAGTACCACCACTCGGTTTCGCCTTCACCTATGATTGCTATACTCTTTTTTACTGCCATGTCCAATTACTCTGTTTCAAGGTAAACACTTCCGAGGAAAGGCAGATCCACCAGCTTGCCCTGCTTGTAGGCGTTGTATGGATTCATGCTCTTGTGGAGGCCGAGCGATGAAAGTCGTTTGAGTTGGGTAGCTCCCACTTCGCTCTTGTCCGTAAACCACACCACATCTCTGCGGATGAAATCCTCGTTCAGCAGGTTGATGTCGTGGGTGGTCATCAGTATTTGTGATGAGCCCTCGCTGTTGGCAAGAAACAGTTTGATGAAATACGCAAGGAGCTCGTAATGGATGCTCGTTTCTATCTCATCAATGGGAATAAAACTGTTCATGTGTAAAGCATAATACAAGACCATTGACATTCCCAAAAATCGATGAGTACCGGCAGACTCCAGTCGCTCGTGCAACTCGTATTCTCCATCCTCGCCTATATGTCTAAACATAATGTCATCATGCTTGACAGTGCCGCGCTTGAGCATCTCTATCTTCGCCTCTTCAGATATTGGAGCGCTATTGATGGCCTTTTCCATTTCAGGCGTGATGGCTTCTTCAAGTTCGTTAAATGTCATATCAACGATGTTGAAGTCGCTTGCTTTCAGCAATTGGAGCAGGAAACGCTTTTTCTTGCCATCCTTGTCATTCCTGAGTTCGTTTTTCACATCGAACGACAATGAAATCCTTGGACTCAAGATGCTGTGTAAGCCAGAAAAGAAGAACTCAAACACATCGTTAAGTCTTGAAGCATGAACGTTCGATTGTCCAAAGGCAGCCATTACCGTACAGTTGTTGGTAGTATTTCCTGTGATAGTACGTTGATCGGCTCGTTTTATTCCGGCATTGTTGCCAAAAGTCACCTCCGTATGGTCTGACTCTGGTTGGTAGACACGATTGTAAAGTGAGGCAGGGCGAGCGCTGGTATAGACAAGCAGCGACTCTTCGTAAATCCGCTTACTATCGAATTCAAGATGCAGAATATACTTTTCTCCTTTTATCCAAAATGTCATCTGCATGTGTGAATGCTCCCCCTCGCTGTGTCTGTCAAGCAGGAATGGAAAGTATCCCATGTCGTCATTCTTTGATTCAGGTTTGTCGATCATGAGGCTGCGGAAGAACGATAGGGCTTGGAGCAAAGTAGTCTTACCGCTGGCATTGCTACCATACACGATGCCAACCTTCAGGAGCCCGACGCCATCAGCCACTTCATGAATGTATTGCCCGCGCATATTGTCATCATTGGTCGGCACAAAACTGATGGATTGCCGTTCCCTGATGCAATAGAAATTCTGTACTTGAAACTCCTGTATCATAGTTGCCGTTGTTTAAAAAGAAATTCGGCTGCAAAGATATAAAACAAAAACCGAAAATCAATATATAATTCGCATTTTCGTGAAAAAATCACGAAATTTGCATATAAATAGATGTTTTTGATTGTGAAAACAGAAATAATCGGCGATATTTAGGGCGCATTTCAAAATCTCACCCATGCCGGACATCCATCAAGTAAAGCAATTTCCAGCGTCCGTGTTTGGTAGAACCATCGATACTTCTGCATCAGATTTATCATATATTTGATTATCAAAAATATATCCGACAGCAAACGACCACAAACGACTACTGTCGACAACAAACGTTTAATCAACGGCTTTATCTTGACAGATGGTTTTTCTTTGTGGCGTAAAACAAATAAAAATACAATGGCTAAACAAAGCAATAATAAGGAAATCAAGGACTTTACAAGCGTTGAGGAAAGGATTCTCAAACTCGTTAGAGAAGCCGAAAAAACGGAATGGAAAAACAATAGGTGGGTTATCCTCGGTGAACTGACACCTAAAGAAATCAAAAAACTAAATGCCTTGCTGAACTGCGATGTGACTGGATTCCAACGGATGATTGACATTTCCGCCGTGAAACATTCACGAAAGAAACACCCCAATATTACAGAAGCCGACTTTTGCCTTATACCTTTGGTCATATCTATGGCGGACGAAATCATCCAAGGCAAATACCCTGACACAGTGATTTACCGTAAAACATTTGAGAAAGAATACTACTATGTGGAATGCACCCGGATGGGCAGGAAAAGACTGGCGATGAAGACCTTTTACAAAACAAAAATTGGCAGCTAACGACCTTATCCAAGTCCTCGCTGCCAAGTTATTTGGTCTTCCGGTGCTGTCTGCTACCCATGAGGGTCGTGACGCTGTACGCCCTAAACGTGCCGAAACGACATTGCAAAATTACAACTTTTCCATGAACCCGCAAAGGAATGGAACGAAAAAACATTTATTCCACAAAAATTTGGCTCATGTTCCATTTTGGAACTAGTTCGAAATAAAAAAACTCTTTTTTCACAAATTCCACAATCACTTTTCCCGCGAAAATCCAACTCTTTTATTACATGAAATGCTCCCCTTTCTTCGAGAAGTCAAGATACCTGTTTTTGAAATAAATAAATGGGGCTTTTTCGTTTTGAGGGCAAAACTCCAATGTTTTCTCGATAAAATCCTCTAATGTAACAGAAGTGATTTTGAATTGATACTCAGGTTTCAACTCGTTTTTCAAAGAATCAACTTCTTTTTTCGTCGTTGGATGTTGGGCAGGTGCAAGAATAACAGAATAATATCTATTGGCACCTTCCAAAACCCCATAACATTCCGTTAACAAGAAGTTCCTATATATCTGACTAATAGGCTTCTTATCATTCAACAATTCATTTTCCGACTCTTTCTTAAATTCACCTAACCGCTTTATCCACTTTTTATGAAGCATCGTGTTGCTTGCACCATTTGTACCTAACACATCAGTATACTTGGTTTCAATTGCGATAAACGATTTCTTTCCTTCCGTGTCTATATAACGGATAATCACATCCATTGCAGTTCTGTCATTAAGATAATTCTCAATATCCGTATGCAAATACTCCAACTCCACTTTCTCCACTTTATTAATACCTTTATCAGGAAAAATCGCTTGGAAAATGGAACTCACCTCCTTTTCTTTCCCTTTTTCCAGCATTTCTATGAATGGGCAAAACAGATTGAACGCCATCGGCTGACTTGAAAGGAGATTGTTAAAAAGCCTGTTCACGCCAAATGTCTCGTTTTTCTGTCTATGCTCTACACGATGTTTTGCATATCTAAAAGCAAAGTCGTTAACAAAATTCTTCCCCGTTCTTTCACCGTCAACAATCATGTTGATTTGGGGCTTCCCTGATGGGCCAATGCCCATTTGCTGTTTCATTTCATCTCGAAAATAGCCTTGCAGTTTTCGGCATTTTTCAGTATATTCTTTTATGTTCATAATATCCGTATTCTGTGTTGATTTCGAATAACAATTATGCTGTTTATTAGCCGCTTCAATAGTCTCAACTTGAAACTTATAGCACCACAACTCACCTTCAGGTCCATTTTGAACATCCAAATCCAAACCAAGACGCAAAGCCTTCGTTCTATAAACATCAGCTGTCAGTTTATCCATTTCCACAACAAATTCATCACAAATCCACTCTCCATTATTATTGCGGATGAGATGCCATTCGTTTTCGTTCAATTCATTCTTCATGCCAATTCCAATTGAGGTACATTAATTGTTTCTATTACTTCACCATCGCCATCCATGGAGGGCACTGAAAGTCGCACTTCTCCATCTCTCATTTCATTGTCAACCAACAATGTTAAAGGATAAATGGATTCATCCTTATCCAATCTTGGATATCCATTTTCATCGAAATCTGTCATAAACGCCGAATCAATTCCATATACATAGATGCTCCTACCATTCGATTCCATCTGATGATTAAATGTCGGATCTATTGCTGCATTAAATGAATCTCCTTGCGTCAATTCCATTCCATAAATCAAAAACGGAGCAGCATCACAAGACTTTGACAACAACCTCATTGTCATTGAATTAGCATATAGATTCAAAGCGTAATCCGCACTATGAATTCTATGAAAATCCTCCTCAAACTCTTTTACCACATCTCGAAGCCGAACCCCATCATGGCTTCGCCGACCATTTTCATTAAATTCTGATGGCGCAAAACGATAAGTCTCACTTAATTCATTTTCCATATACTCCTTAATTCTTAGTTCTTCGTTGCAAAAGTAATAAAAAGTTCACTATTCGTGCTTTCTTACTACTTCTTCCCAAACATCCACCCAAACAACCCAGCCGCACAAGCTGACGGAAGAAATCAGAAGGCAGTTAGAAAAGTAAGGCTTACAAAAACCAATTAGGATATCCTGGCCCAAGCCACAAACGGCGGGTTGGGATAATCTTTCTTGCTGTATTCCAAGGGCTTTCCATCGCTGATACGGAGCACCTTGCCACCAGCGGCGCGAAGGATGGCATCGGCGGCGGCGGTGTCCCATTCCTTGGTCTTGCTGTAACAGACATAGACATCGGCACTGCCTTCGGCCAATCTGGCGAACTTCAGGCTGCTGCCTTGTGTGTCGATGACGAGGTCGGGATGGACGGGGCGCAATACCTTATTAATATATTCATCCACCTCGGGCGTGCGGTGCGAACGGCTGACTAAGACTGTGAACGGACGAGGGACTGAGGACGTGGGACTAAAGACGAGGGACTGAGGACTAAGGACTGAAGACTTTTTGTCCTCTGTCTTATGTCCTCTGTCCTTCGTCCAATGTCCTCCGTCTGCATACCATATCGTATCCTTCACTGGCGCATAAATCACACCTAAAACAGGTTGTTTGTCGTCAATCAGCGCGATATTGACCGTAAATTCGCCGTTGCGATTCACAAATTCAACCGTGCCATCCAAGGGGTCAACGAGCCAATAACGCTTGAATTGGGAACGGTCTGGCGGCAGGTCTTCCTCGCTGACGAAAGGCAAACCTGTGGGTTTCAAGATTTCCTTGATGATGTTGCTGGCACGTAAATCGGCCTGTGTGACAGGAGAATTGTCGTCTTTGGTATAGACTTCAAAGGGTTGTGCATACACCTCCATGATAGCTTTTCCTGCTTCAAGTGCCGCGTGTTGGGCTAATTTCAGTAGTTGTTCCATGTCGCAAAAGTACAAAATATTCTACTGTAAATCAGTGCGATAAGAAAAATTTTTCAAAAAAGTTGGCTTTGTCAACTATTATTCCACTAATTTTGCAGGCGAAATTCTGGGGTTGCAGCTGCGCCCTTAGCGTAAAAATTGAGACTATGGCAAAGAATTTAGTTATCGTGGAGTCACCGGCCAAAGCCAAAACCATCGAGGGTTTTTTGGGCAAAGAATACACGGTGAAGTCGAGCTACGGACACGTGCGCGACTTGAACAAAAATACCTTAAGTGTCGATATTGAAAATGATTTTGAGCCTGAATATGAGATTTCGGACGACAAGAAAGCGCTTGTGGCCGAGTTGAAGAAACTCTCGAAAGCCTCTGATACCGTGTGGCTTGCATCCGATGAGGACCGCGAGGGAGAATCCATATCGTGGCATCTCTATGAAGCCTTAGACCTGAAGAAAAAAGACACCAAACGTATCGTCTTCCACGAAATCACCAAGACCGCCATCCTCAACGCCATCGAGAATCCGCGCAATATCGACATGGATCTCGTGGCCGCCCAACAGGCTCGCCGCGTGCTTGACCGCTTGGTGGGTTACGAGCTTTCGCCTTTGCTTTGGAAGAAGGTAAAGCCCTCATTGTCAGCAGGTCGCGTGCAGTCGGTAGCCGTGCGCCTCATCGTCGAACGTGAGGAGGAAATCAAGAACTTTGTTCAGACCAGCAACTATCGCGTCACGGCACAGTTCACTTTCACGAAGGACGGACAGGATTACACCATCGCTGCTGAATTGCCCTACCGATTTGATACTGAGGAAGAAACACGCAAGTTCGTGGAATCATGCATTGATGCTTCCTACAAGGTGGAAAACATCGAGAAGAAGCCCGCCACAAGATTCCCTGCACCGCCATTCACCACCTCTACCCTGCAACAGGAAGCTGCCAGAAAACTCGGTTTTTCGGTGGCCAACACCATGCGCATCGCCCAGCAGTTGTATGAATCGGGAAAAATCACTTACATGCGTACCGACTCAGTCAACCTCAGCAGTCTCGCCCTCGGCATGGCCAAAAAGGAAATCACGGAAAACTATGGTGCAGCGTATGTGAAGACCCGCCAATACCAGACCAAGACCAAGGGCGCGCAAGAGGCTCACGAAGCCATCCGCCCGACCTATCTCGACCAACATACTATCAAAGGCTCTGCCGACGAAAAGAAGCTTTACGAACTCATTTGGAAACGCACTATCGCCTCACAAATGGCTGACGCTCAGATGGAACGCACCAATGTAAACATCGGCATTTCGACCAACGACAAGCAGTTTGTCGCTACAGGTGAAGTCATCCTTTTTGACGGTTTCCTGAAGGTCTACATGGAGAGCTATGACGACGACCATACCGAAGATACCGCTGCCATCCTGCCACCTATCGAAGTGGGTACCACCCTCGACATGGACAAGATGGAAGCCCAGCAACGCTACACGCGTCATCCGCTGCGTTACACTGAGGCCAGCCTCGTGAAGAAGATGGAGGAACTGGGCATTGGACGTCCTTCCACCTACGCGCCCACTATCTCCACCATTCAAAAACGCGAATATGTGACCAAAGGCGACATCAAAGGCGAGCCACTGAATTACAAAACCATTACGCTGAGAAACAACAAGATAAGCGAAAAGATGGGCAAGGAAAACTACGGTGCCGAGAAAGGCAAACTTCTGCCTACCGACGTCGGCATACTCGTGAACAAGTTCCTGACTCAATATTTCGAGAGCATCATCGACTACAACTTCACCGCCAATGTGGAGAAGGAGTTTGACAAGATTGCCGAAGGCGAACGAGCCTGGAATGCCATGATTAAGGAGTTTTACCAGGGCTTCCACCAGCAAGTTGTCTCCACCACCGAGAACTCGGGTAAGTTCAGCGGCGAAAAGATGCTCGGCATCGACCCCGCCACAGGCAAGAAAGTGTATGTGAAGGTCGGCCGTTTCGGTCCAGTGGCCCAAATCGGCGATACCGAATCGGACGAGAAGCCTCGTTTTGCCGGCTTGAAGAAAGACATGAGCATTGAGACCGTCACTTTGGAGGAAGTTTTGAAATTGTTTGATTTCCCACGCATCCTCGGTGAGTATGAAGGCAAGGAAATCACGGTGGCTGTGGGTCGTTTCGGGCCGTATATCCGTCACGACAACAAGTTCTACAGCCTCGCCAAGACCGACAACCCCGCATTGGTGGAATATGACCGTGCCGTCGAAATCATCAACGAGAAACGGCAGAAAGACTTGAACAACATTATCCTCACTTTCGATGAAGAGCCCGAGTTGC
>Ga0310696_10004468_pt1 | contig 17152 bp, 14 predicted proteins | sample AusTroGonzalo_MG_4_FD_203885 | JGI IMG/M metagenome (GOLD analysis project Ga0310696, IMG submission 203885) | Bovine rumen microbial communities from tropical cattle in Woodstock, Queensland, Australia - Gonzalo_02 (v2) (version 2) | ecosystem: Host-associated > Mammals > Digestive system >...
TATAACTCAATAGGAATTTCGACGACGGAATCCACATCCTCCATCCCGGAGAAAGTTGCCTTTTCTGGAGCATCGGCCTTCTTCTTTGCGACAGAAAAGGCACTTTCTCCAGTGATGGAGGGGCAAACAAAAAGAGTCTTGATGCGATAACCTCCTTCCAAGCAATGCTGCAATTCGCGCTGACCTTCGACCACAAAAAGGCCCTGCTCCCGCCGGGCTTTGGATTTCTCCTGGAGCAGCAGCAAGTTCTTGATTTTGGGGTTCTGGGCCGATGTGACAATCTCTGTTTTCATGGGAGAATGGCGCTAAACGATTGCAAAAATACGAAAAAAAACATAACTTAGCACGCATGAAACAACAGGAAATCAGCGAAAAGAAGGCCAAATTGCAAAGCAGATTGGGCGGTCTTCTGTTAATCATAGTGGCCGTCGTTACCCTGGAGGCCACCTCGATTATCCAGTATTATTTCTCGCAGAAAGGCATCAAGGAAGAAGCCAACCTGCGCGCCCAGAGCGAGTTGGAAGCCACGGAACTGAAGATCATGGACGTGGTAAACCAGGCCGAAGCCGCCGTGCGCAACAGCATGTGGATTGCCCAGTGGTGCCTGAATGTCCCCGACAGCCTGGTGCGCGTTACCCAGCGCATCGTGGCAGACAATCCTGTTGTCAAAGGTTCCACGGTAGCCCTGGTTCCCGGTTACAGCAAAAAGTATCCGCTCTACTCCCCTTATACTGCGGCCAAGCCCGACGGCTCTATGGAAAGCCTGTCCCTGGCCACCGAGGAGTACAATTACCCTGCCCAGGAATGGTTCACCAAACCCATCGAACTGGATGGCGGTTACTGGTCCGAACCCTATTTTGACGAAGGCGGCGGCAACATCCTCATGGTTACCTATTCGCTGCCCGTCAAGGACGCCGACGGCCGCATCGCCGCCGTCCTCACCGCCGATATCTCCCTGGATTGGCTCACCGAGATGGTGGGCAGCGTGCACGTCTATCCCACGGCTTTCAGCATGGTCATCAGCCGCGCCGGACAGTTTATGGTTTGCCCGGCCGAAACCCTGGTGATGAAGAGTTCGGTGCAAGAATTCGCCGGCCAGATGGAAGACAGCGCAGCCATTACCCAACTAAACAACGCCATGCTTTCCGGACAAAGCGGCAGCATGGAAATCCGCTCCCAGGGCCTGGTCCATCACGTGTTCTTCGCCCCCGTTTCCCGCACCGGCTGGTCCCTTTCCATCGTAATCCCCGACGAAGAAATCTTCGGCAAGCTTAAAAGCTTGGGCAAGCGGGTCCTGCTGCTGCAAATCCTGGGCGTTCTCATGATCATCCTCATCCTGCGTTCCGTAGCCCGGAACCAGCTCAAGTTCAAGGCCCTGAACGAGCGAAAGGAAAAGATGCAGAGCGAACTCCAGATTGCCCACAACATCCAGATGTCCATGATTCCCAAGATCTTCCCCGCCTTCCCGGAACGGAAAGACCTTGATATGGCCGCCATGCTGGTTCCCGCGAAGGAAGTGGGAGGAGACCTGTACGATTTCTTTATCCGCGACGAACACCTGTTCTTCTGCGTGGGAGACGTTTCCGGCAAGGGCGTGCCCGCCTCCTTGGTAATGGCCGTTACGCGCAGCCTGTTCCGCAGCCTTTCCAACCGCGAGAAGAGCCCTGCAACCATCGTCACTCAGATGAACGACTCCATGTCGGACATGAACGAAAGCAACATGTTCGTCACCCTGTTCATCGGCGTACTGGATATGAAGACCGGCCATCTGGATTACTGCAACGCCGGCCACAACGCTCCGCTGCTGTTCACCGACCACATCTCCATGCTGGAGGTAGAGCCCAACCTGCCCCTGGGTATCATCCAGGACTTCCAGTACAAGGAACAGAGTGTCCAGTTAAAGAACGACGACGCCCTCTTCCTGTATACCGACGGTGTCACCGAGGCCGAGAATATCCATCACGAGCTCTTCGGAGAAGAACGCATGAAAGCCGTGTTGCACACCCGTCGCTCGGCCCAGGAGCACCTGGAAGCCATGCGGGATGCCATCGCCGGATTCGTAGGCGAAGCCGCGCAGAGTGACGACATCACCCTGCTGTTCATTCACTATTTGGGGTAGTTAGGAACGACCGTCCCTAGAACGGAAGGTCGTCGGAGGGTTCGGCGGCCGGAACGGGGCCGTTGTAGGCCGGGTTCACGGGTGCGGCCGGGGCCGAAGGTGCAACGGGCGCAACCGGAGCTGCAGGAGCGGCGGGCTGCACGGGAGCAGCTGCAGGAGCGGCGGTGTAGCCACCCTGGTAGCCTTCGGGCTGACCGTCGGGGCGCTTGCCCAGGAGCTGGATGGTATCGGCCACGACCTCTGTAGTATAGCGCTTGTTGCCGGTTTGGTCGGTCCACTGGCGGGTGCGCAGTTTCCCCTCTACATAGATTTGCGTGCCTTTGCGCACGAATTTTTCCACGACGTCGGCGTTGTTGCGCCATACCACCACGTTGTGCCATTCGGTGTTTTCACGGAGTTCTCCGCTGCGGTCTTTGAAGCGCTCGGAGGTAGCCAGGGGGAAGGATGCAACCTTGACGTTGTTGCCCGGATTCTGCGGATTGGACTCGAGGTAACGTACTTCCGGGTCTTTTCCAACGTTACCGATGAGCATGACTTTGTTCAGTGACATAATGCTATAAAATTAAAAAAGAGCGTCCTGTAAACGCTCTGGCAAGTTACAAAACTTTTGCCATTTTTTCAAGTGAAGGCGCCACCCCGGTAAAGATGCCGTAACCGGCCGCAGCCTGGCCCAGCATCCAGCGCCGGCCGCTCACATATTGGCGGCAAGGGACGCCTTCGAGCTGCGGAATGCGGTATTCGGCCTCCAGGACCACGGCGTCCGCAAAGGGCAGGCCTTCCGGAACCGGTGCACTCCCGGGCAGGGTGTAAATGATGACGTCGGGTTTTAGGGCCGATGCTTCCTCCAGCAGAACGGCCGGGCAGCCCAGCGCCGCCGCCTTGGCCAGCGAGCGTCCGGTGACGGTGACCCGGCAGCCCAGCAGCTGGGCGGCATGCACCGCAGCACGCGCGGCACCGCCGGTGCCTACGACGAGGGCATCGGCCCCACCATACTCTGTCATTCTGAGCGACAGCGAAGAATCTTCCAGCGCCAGAATTACGCCGTCCACGTCTGTATTGTGCCCTTCGAAGCCCTGCGGGCATCGCACCACCAGATTCACGGCGCCAGTGGCCTGGGCCTTGGGCGACAGGACATCTACCTTCCGGAAAGCGTCCTGCTTGAAAGGAGCTGTAACATTGATGCCGTCGTAGCCGTTCACGAAGGCCTCCCAGGCATCTTCGAAATGCTCGAAGTCCAGTAAATCATAGGTATGCGCACCGTCGTAGGCGGCGGCAATCAGGCGCGGGCTCAGAGATCCGGCTACAGGATGGCCGATGAGGGCGAATTTCATTTTGAACGGCGGAAGAAACTTTCGTGGATATAGGAAGCCAGGCCGCAGAGCGCCTGGGTAAGGACTTGCGATTCGTGGTTCAGGGTGGCATACACCATACCCGTGCTCATCGGCATCTGCCAGATGCTGTGCAGGGCACCGGCCACCACGCCGTGATAAGCGCCGAAGCCGCCGGGCACCGGAACTACCGAGCTGATGCTGCCGGCCACCATCAGGAAGAAGGCGTCTCCCAGTCCCAGGCTGGTGAATTCGGCCACATCCTGCAGCGCCCACACGATGCAGACGCTCATGAGCCAGTAAATGGTCCAGATGATGCCGGTGTACAGGAAGAACAGCCAGGAACGCTTCATCTGGCGGAAGGACATCAGGCCGTGGCCGATGCCTGCGAGGAAGCTCCAGATCTTTCCCCAGAATCCGCCATTTTCCCGCAACTTCCAGGCCAGGAAGATGAATACTCCTGCAACCAGCACCAGGCCAATCAGAAGCCAGACGAGGCCAAGGCCCAAGCTGGTGCCTCCCAGCATTTCCTGGAGGTACGGACCGAAATCGGCCCAATTGATGGCCATGAGGGCGGCGGCCATTCCCACGGTGACCAGGGCATCCCACACGCGTTCGGTGAGCAGGGTGCCCAGCGCTTTTTCAAAGCTGAGGAGGCGTTTGCCGTCGGGGCCCACGGCCGAATGCTTGACCACATACCCCAGCCGGGCAACTTCGCCGGCGCGCGGCAGCACCAGGTTCACGGCCATGCAGATATTGTAGGCGTTGAAGGTGGTGACGGCCGAAGTGGAAGGGTCGAAGGGTTCCAGCAGCATTTTCCAGCGGATGCCCCGGATAAAGAAGACTGCGGCTCCCAGGATCATGGACAGGATAACGTACTCCCAGCGGCACAGCATGAGTGCATCCATAAACTGGCTCCAGTCGATGGCGCGCAGGCAAAAATAGACGAGCACGCCGGCAACTAAGGTCCAGAACAGGTAGCTGAGGATATTTTTCGTTTTCTTGTCCATACCCATGCAAAGGTAATGGAAAATTGTCAAATATTGGCTAAATTTGTATGCTAAAACAATCGTGGCATGAAATCTATCCTTGGCATCGGCAACGCCCTCACGGACATCCTGGCCGTACTCCCCGACGATACCCTCCTGCGCAAGTTCCACCTCCCTCTGGGAAGCATGCAGCACGTAGATATGGAAACCGGAGACCGCATCTGGGAAGACCTCAAACAGTACGGTGTCAAGTACGTCCCCGGCGGCAGCGCAGCCAATACCATCACCTGCACGGCCATCTTCGGCATGAATTCGGCCTTCCTGGGCAAGATTGGCAACGACGACCTGGGTAACTTGTTCAAAAGTACCATGGAGCAGTACGGCGTCAAGGCCCAGATGCTCTACAGTCAAAAGTCCAGCGGCCGGTGCATGGTCTTCATCACGGGTGCCAACGCAGAGCGTACTTTCGCCGACTATATGGGCGCCACGCTGGAGCTGGGTCCCGATGACCTGGATCCTTCCTTCTTCGAAGGCTACGATTATTTCCACATCGAGGGTTATCTGGTCCAGAACCAGGAACTCATCTCCAAGGCTGCCCGCCTGGCCAAGGCCGCCGGTTGCACCATCTCCATCGACATGGCCTCCTACAACGTGGTGGAATCCAACGACGCTTTCTTCCACAACCTGGTAGAGAATTACGTAGACATTGTCTTCGCCAACGAAACCGAAGCCAAGGCTTTCACCAAGAAAGAGCCGCAGGAAGCCATCGTGGAATTAGCCAAGCATTGCAAAATTGCCGTCGTGAAAGTGGGCAAGGCCGGTTCCATGGTACGTTCCGGCAACGAATACCACTTCATTGAACCCTGGCCCGCCACCCCCATCGACGCCACCGGCGCCGGAGACACTTACGCCGCTGGCTTCCTCTACGCCCACTCCCTGGGCATGCCGCTGCGCGTGTGCGGAGAAGTCGGCTCCATCATTGCCGCCAAGGTGGTAGAGGTCATCGGCACCAAAATTGACATCCCCCGCTGGCGAGAGGCCAAGGAAGAGATCCGCGCCCTCATCGCCGCCAACACCCCTTCCTTTACCGACCGATGAAAAAGTACTTTTGGGTTCTGCTCATTGCCATGGTTCCGCTTATCGAAATCCGCGGAGCCATCCCCTATGCGGTCCTCTGGGGACTGCCCCTGGTTCCGTCCATCATTGTAGCCGTAATAGGCAATATGATTCCCGTTCCCTTCATCTTCCTGTTTGCCCGTAAGGTACTGGAATGGGGAAAGGACAAAAAGATCATCGGCCCCTTCTTCACCTGGTGTCTGCAAAAAGGGGAAAAGGGAGGCCGAAAACTGGAAGAGAAGGCCGGAAGGGGACTCTACTGGGCCCTGTTCCTGTTTGTGGGAATTCCGCTGCCGGGCACCGGCGCCTGGACCGGCATGCTGGCCGCCAGCATCCTGAATATGGACTTCAAGAAAAGCACCCTGGCCGCCCTGGGCGGTGTCCTGCTGGCCGGTGCCATTATGCTCACACTCTCCCTGCTGGGAGTGGGCGCCTATCATCTGGCGCAGTAAGTTCACTTTGGCCACTCCCACTTTCGGCCTGTACCGCCCATTCCGGCCTGTCGACCGCTTCTGGCGGGAGACCAGCGTGACGGTAACCATTTCATACATAGATACTTATAAAAAATGCATCGCTCCCAAAGTACCGATGCATTTCGCGCTTTCGGCTCAAAATCAGCATGTTGCTATCACGAAAAAACTACAAACGAAGAAAGGCGGCAATCTGCTTGTCCGGGGCCGATGTCTTTCTTCGCAAGAGTTGGAACAAAGACTGACGTTCGGTGGCTGAAAGCGCGAAAATCTCGTGGATATCGCGTTTATATCGGCCCTCCTTTTTCAAGACTCGCATCATGACCTGATAGTGAGCATCGGATTTCCCGTTAAAAACTTCGTTCAGGTCATGTTCCCGTCCGGCACCTGCGTGCGCAGCTATCAGTTCCGCCTCATAACTGCCGAAATATCCGATAGCTGTCTGGTGCTCAATGAAGGAATAGGTTACAATAGTGAAATCTACAAGTTGCCTGCGTTCCGTATCATTGGGGAGAGATCGAAAGAGCCTTTGCAGCATAGGGTACGGAAGGAATCGGCCTTGCTCGTGGAGGAGGGTCACCTGCTTCATTGCTCTTCTCAGATGGCCGGACGCCAAGCGAAGCACGATAGGGGCGGAAAATGGATGGTCGCTGGCTCCATAGGCAAGGAAATTCCAACGGTAGTCCTCGGCTTTTTCGGCCAACTGCCTTTCTACGGGGTTGTTGTCCAAATAAAGCATCGTTACACGCACGTACTTGTCGTAATACTTGCAAGCGCTGCCGAAGGAATGCTCGAATAACTGTCCCCGAGTATGGCAAAGACGGTTATGCTCTCGGGCAAAACGGGAATGGCATGCCTTAATGTATTTATACATATCCCCTTTCTTCTCTTCAATGACCGCCAAATGAATATGGTCGGGCATAATGACAAGCTTCAAAATACGAATCTGATACTTGGCCGACGTTACACAACTGATTGTGTAATAAAGTAAATAATCGCTGACTGTATAGAAAATGAGTCTGCCGTCCACTGTTCTTTGATAGCAGTGGTTCACAATACCTTGCAGCACTTTTCTTGGTTTCTTGCCCATGTGCAAAGATGCAAAACTGCATTGGCACAGAAAAATAATGGGCAAGATTTTTTCTTATATAGTTCAAGTGATTGATTATCTGGTATTTGCGTGAAATGCATAGGTGCTTTCCTGCTGAAGCATTTTTGTAAAAAACTAATAATGAACAACTTACATCCACGACACTTATAACATTTTTCTTTGCCTCATCACTGCGCGTGACAGTAATGAGCTGGCAACCAGCCGATTACGCAAAATGCATAGGTACTTTTGAAGTGATGCATTTTACATAATTGACTAATAGTGAATCACTTGCAATCACAAATATAGAAAGCCAGGAACCCGCCTACAGCAACGCTGCCAGGGCAGAGATCTGATCCCGGGTAGTGGCCCAGCTGGTGGCAAAGCGCGTGACGGCGCGGCCGTCAGGCAGTTTGTCCCACACTTCGTAAGCCACTTTTCCCTCCAGGGCCTGGGCCGCAGCGGGGGTCAGGAGGATAAACTGCTGGTTGGTGGGTGAATCCAGGAAAAGTTCGTACCCCTTGGAGACAAACATCGCCTTCATTTCCATGGCCAGGTCAATGGCATTCTTGGCAATCCGGAAATAGAGCCCGTCCGTGAAAAGCGTATCGAACTGGATGCCCAGGACGCGGCCTTTGGCCAGCAGGGCTCCGTGCTGTTTCACCATGGTAAAGAAGTGCTCGGGGGCGCCGTGCGGGAACACGACGGCCTCGCCGCAGAGTGCGCCTACCTTGGTGCCGCCGATGGTGAACACGTCGCAAAGGGCGGCCAGGTCCTGCAGCGTTACGTCGCAGGCGGGGCTCGTAAGACCGTAACCCAGGCGGGCACCGTCTACAAACAGGGGCAGCTTATATTGGCCGCAAACCTCGCGAAGGGCCTTGAGTTCGGCCAGGGAGTAAAGCGTACCATACTCTGTGGGGAAGGAAATGTACACCAGGCCCGGGAAGACCATGTGGTCGTAGGAGCCGTCGGCGTAGTAGTGCTCGAGGTAGGCGCGCAGGTCATCGGCCCGCATCTTGCCTTCGTGCGAGGGCAGGGTGAGCACCTTGTGGCCGGTGTATTCCACGGCGCCGGCTTCGTGCACGGCGATGTGACCCGTCTCGGCCGCAATGGCGCCCTGGTAGTCCCGGAGCATGGTGGCGATGACGGTGGAATTGGTCTGTGTGCCGCCGGTGAGCAGGAAAACTTCGGCCGAAGGGCAGGCGCAGGCCTCGCAGATACGGGCTTTGGCCGATGCGGTAAAGGCATCGGCTCCGTAACCGGGTTCCTGCTGCAAGTTGGTCTGGAGAAGACGCTCTAAGATGAGGGGATGTGCGCCTTCGTTGTAGTCGCAGGTAAAGGAAATCATAAGTTCGTTATCAGTTCGACGGGACAGTGGTCCGAGCCGAAAATTTCGTTGTGGATCTCGGTAGAGACAATGGCATCCTTAATGGATTCGGATACCACAAAGTAGTCGATGCGCCACCCGGCATTCCGTTCGCGGGCGTTCATGCGGTAGCTCCACCAGGAATATTTCACGTCCGTGGGATGCTGGAAGCGCCAGGAATCCACGAATCCGGCCGCCAGCAGCTCGGTGAACTTTCCGCGCTCTTCGTCGGAGAAGCCGGCGTTGAAGTGGTTGGTGGAAGGATTCTTCAGGTCAATCTCCTCGTGAGCCACATTGAGGTCTCCGCAGAAGATCACAGGCTTGGGCAGGCCGACGAGATAGGCGCGAAGGTCGTCCTCCCAGCTCATGCGGTAGTCCAGACGCTTGAGTCCGTCCTGCGAGTTGGGAACGTAGGCGCACACCAGGAAAAACTTCTCGTATTCCAGCGTGATGAGCCTGCCCTCGTGGTCGTGCGCGTCGATGCCCATGCCATAGCGCACGGAAAGCGGCGTATGCCTGGTATAGACGGCCGTGCCGGAATAGCCTTTTTTATCGGCATAATTCCAGTACGACTGGTATCCCGGAAACTCCAGGTCCAGCTGTCCCGCCTGCATCTTGGTCTCCTGCAGGCAGAAGAAATCGGCGTCCAGTTCTACAAAGATGTCGGCGAAGCCTTTGCCCGCCACCGCCCGAAGGCCGTTTACGTTCCAGGATATAAATTTCATATTATTCGAGTGTCCAGGTGGCGCCGTCCTTGGTGTCCTTGACGGAAATGCCGAAGGCGGCCAGGGTGTCGCGGATGCGGTCGCTCTCGGCCCAGTTCTTCTCTTCGCGGGCTTTCTTGCGGGCGTCCAGCACCAGCTGCATCACGCCCTCGAGGGCTTTCTCGGCCTTGCCGGAAGCACCGGCTTCCTCGTCCTTGAGGCCCAGCACGCCACCCACAACCTCTTCGAAGAGCTTGGCCAGCGCAGCTTTATCGGCCTCCGACAACTCACCGGCATTGATGAACTTGACGGCATCGAACAGATGGGCAATGGCAATGGGCGTATTCAGGTCGTCGCACAAGGCTTCCTCGACATCACCGATGATCTTTTCTACGGCAGGGGAAACCTCCTTCGCCGGAACATCGGCCTTATTTTTTGAGACGGCGAAGGAGGCTTCTCCTGCCGTCGAAGGCAGAAGGCGCCAGGCCGCCATCAGCCGCTTGTATCCTTTCTCGGCCGCTACCAGAGCTTCGTCGGAGAAGTCCAGGGTGCTGCGGTAGTGAGCCTGCAGGATAAAGAAACGGATGGTCATAGGGCTGTATTTCTTGAACAGGTCCTGCAGGGTGATGAAGTTCCCCAGGGACTTGCCCATCTTTTGCCCGTTGATGGTAATCATATTGTTGTGCACCCAGTAGTGCACGCCCTGCGTGCCGCGGGAAGCCACGTTCTGGGCAATTTCGCACTCGTGGTGCGGGAACATCAGGTCCATGCCGCCGCCGTGGATGTCGAACTCCTTGCCCAGGTACTTCTCCCCCATCACGCTGCACTCCAGGTGCCAGCCCGGGAAACCGTCTCCCCAGGGGCTGGGCCAGCGCATGATGTGCTCGGGCTCGGCCTTCTTCCAGATGGCAAAGTCATAGGGAGCGCGCTTGTCGCTTTGGCCGTCCAGGGTGCGGGTGCCTTCCAGGGTAGCCTCCAGGGTACGGCCGCTGAGGACACCGTAGTTATGGTCCCGGTTGTACTTCTGGACATCGAAATAGACCGAGCCGTTGGACTCATAGGCATAACCGGCCGCCAGGATGGCCTTGACCACCTCGATCTGCTCGATGATGTGGCCGCTGGCGCGGGGTTCGATGGAAGGAGACTCCACGTTCAGAAGGCGCATGGCCTCGTGGTAGCGCTCTGTATAATACTGCACCACCTCCATGGGTTCCAACTGCTCCAGGCGAGCCTTCTTGGCAATCTTGTCCTCGCCTTCGTCGGCGTCGTGCTCCAGATGGCCTACATCGGTGATGTTGCGCACATAGCGCACCTTGTAACCCAGGTATTTGAGCAGGCGGAACAGGACATCGTAGGTGACGCCGGGGCGCGCGTGGCCCAGGTGGGCATCTCCGTATACGGTGGGACCGCAAACGTACATACCCACGTGTCCTTCGTGGATGGGTTTGAAAATTTCCTTATTGCGGGAAAGGGTATTCGTGAGGTATAAAGGTCTCATGCAATGTATCTTTACAATTATGCAAAGATACACATTTTTCCCTTAAAACTCCACGGTTACCTTCACAGGATAATGGTCAGAAAGCTCAACGGTCCCTTCCCTAATCACCTTGCTTTCCAGAACGCGTACCGGAGCGGCCGCCTTCAGGGCAAAGATGTAGTCAATGCAGTGCTTGGGATTCTTGGTGGAATGGGTGTTGCCCGTGCCGGAAAGCAGCGTCCAGCAGGTTTCGGCCATGGCGATGACCTCGCTGTCGGGCGTCACATTGAAGTCTCCGCACAGGAAGACCGGCTTCTTTGCATCCGTGAAGCGGGACGTGAACCAATGGTTCACAATATTCATCTGCTCCCGGGCTGCCACCTGGCTCCTGTGGTCCAGATGGACCGCGGCGAACACGCATTCCGGCGTCTCGATCACGGCCACGCTGCGCATTTCGGCGCCATCAACCTTGGGAAGCTCTATCTTATCCCGGTTCACAATCTCGTGCGACGTGACCACGCCGTTCCCGTAGGCGCCACCCGCATAGGGGATGGCCGACGCATAATGGTACGACCAGCCCAGCTCTTTGGCCAAATTGGCCAGCTGATAAGTGTCGTGCCGACGGTTGCAACTGTCCAGCTCGTTCAGCGCCACAAAAGAGGCACCGCTCTCACGGATGAGCGCGGCCACCTGCGGAGTGCTGTTGTCCAGATACTTGGAGAAAACGCCCACGTTGTACGTGAGCAGGGTAAGCTGCTGCGGGGCCGGTCTCCCGCAGGAGACCAGGACCAGCAGCAGTAAAGGAAGGAGTCTTTTCATACCTAGCGGTTTGCGAACAGTGAAACACGGTCCAGCAGATAGGCCCGGGCCTCGGACCACTTGTAGTAGGGGCCGTCGAAAGGACGCAGGGAACCCAGGCGTACCTCTTCCCCATTATGCAGCAGTTTCACCAGCGGTTCCCCGCCGCGGCCCTTCTTGGGCGTGTAGAATACCAGCTGCATGTTGGTTGCCATGGCCGAACGGTAGGTCTGGAACACCTGCACCAGGTCATCGGCATTGGACGGATACTTGTTGAAGTCGTCCACGTCCATAATCATCAGCAGCGCCATCACAATGTGGTCGTGGCCGAAGCGGAGGTCGGCACCGCGCTCGCCGGAAGCGAGACGGGCATCGGCCTTGGCCACCATGTCGTCCACAATGGAAGAGCAGGTGATGCGGTAGGGCAGATATTCGCGGAAGCGCTCGTAGTTGTCGGTCTCCCACAGGGTGGCGTATTCCTCGGGCGTAAAGAAGTCCTTCACGTCAAAACGCAGCTCCTGCGGCAGGCTGTTCATACCGGACACGAACATATACAGGTTAAAGAACACATCGTAGGCGTTGCGCTGTCCCAGGCCGGCCTCGGGGTCCTTGAACATCCGGGCCAGGACATCCTTGTACTGCGGGAAGCGGCGCAGGAAGAACTCCTCGGAGCTCTCGGAGTAAGGGAAAACCGTAGTCGGGCCCTCATAGGCGAACGGGTTGTTGCGCTCGTTGGGACGGGTGGCCTGGATGTCCAGCTTGCTCTGGTGCGCATAGACCGAAGCCTGGGGCGCCTCGCGGGAAATGCTGGACACAAAGGAGGTCATAGAAACGATGGCGCGAGTCGAGGCCGATGAGCAGGCATCCACGCGGCTGCCTTTTCCGAAGGCCTGGGGGAAACTCTGAACCATGGTCTTGGCAATCTGCCAGTGCTGGTCCCAACCCATTTGGGTAAGGTCTCCAACCTGGTATTCCACGGCATTCCAGAAGGGCTCCATCTTGGAAAGCAGATCCTCGCCATACGGGGTCAGATTCCCGGCAGCGGCACCTTCACGCAGCATTTCCAGCAAGATGGTATAGGCCTTGGGGGTATAGGCAAAACGGGAACCGTGACGGCCGTAGTGGCTCACATAGGTGGCCTCATAGCCCTTGGGGGCGGGGGTGGCAGCCTTGGGGCCCCAGTCCAGGACGCAGTCCAGGCCGGAGGCCTTGTTCATATCGGCCTTCACCTGCTCGCGAACATCGGTCACGGGCGCTTTGGGAGTCTCGACAATGCAGAAGAAAGAAATGAGCGTACGCTCTACGCCAATCTCGCCGGCTTTCTTGCTGGAAGGCGTATTGACCACATGCGTAGCAGGGTTTCCCTGGCCGCGCACGCACATGGTGGTAGAACCGCCGCCATCCATGTTCAGGGCATAGCGGGGATGGAAGTTCCGCTCGATGAAGCGGGTGAGTTCACGGGCCGACATGCCTTCGCTCACGTCCGGCTTGCGGCCGTCCACCGCCACCATGATGAAGTGTCCGTCCTCGGTGAGCGCCACGGCCGTGCGGGGATGCCGCACGCCCTGGTGGCGGATGGGATCCTCGTAGTTGTACTCTTCCAGCTGCTGCATGGTAAGGGTGCTGTCCGAGAAGAAAGCCCCCACGGGATTGTAGTCGTCAATGAGCATGGGCGCGCTGGTGAACAGGTTCTCCCATTCAGAAGCCGCGTAAAAAGCACGCTGCTCGGCTATGCTCTTTCCTTTCCCGTCAAAGCCGATTCGGATGTTCTGACCCGACGCATCGGTATAAATGGCCGCCTCGCTCTTCCAGTTGGGCACCGGCGTTTTCATCACCACGTCGTAAGGCATGCAGGTATGGTAAGTACCGCCCGTCTTGAGTACGATCGACTCCGGTTCATAAGCGGCATTGAGCGCCACCACGGCATTCTCCCGACGGAAAATCTCGGAAGTGGAGCAGCGCTCGGGCGACCACACCAGGCGCAGGGCATAGTCCTTGTTGGCCATGTCCCAGTCGGTCACATAGATGTGCTGGGCCGATCCGGACACCGGTTCTATGCCCGAAAAAGTGTAATAGTTAATGCCGTCGTTGATCTTGGCGCACTGCCATCCTTCACCGGAAGGCTGTGCCAGGGCGACTTGGCCGAGCAGGAGGGCCAGCGCCCCAATAATGGAAGTAAGGTTAAGCTTTAATTTCATTTTATCCCGTATTTTTTCAAAATCTTACAGATGCTTTTTTCGATGGACCGTGCCCAGAGGGTATAACCGTAATCTCCGGGATGGACGCCGTCCACCGAGGTTTCGTGCGTGACGTCGGTCGCATTGGTCTTGATATAATACACATCCTTGTACCGCTTGCACGCGATGTTCATGAGGCTGTCGGCCATATGGGCGCGGTCAAACTCAATCTTCTCCTCACCCATATTGTAATTGCGGCGTTCGCGATAGATGGTATGCTGGAAGATGAGCGGTTTGCCGGGATGTGCGGCCTGGATCTTCTCGATGAAGGGGAAGAGCCGCTCCTCTATCTGTTCAGGGGAAGGATTGGAGAAGCTGTCAAAGATAAAGGCGTCCACATCGGCTGCGGCCAGGGCGTCGGCAAAATAAGACTGCAGTCTGCAGTTGCCGCTGCAGCCCAGGCTTAGCAGCTGGATGCCAGTAGCCCGCGTGAACTGGGCCGGATACGTCATTCCGCTGCGCGAAGTGCTGATGCCCTGCGTAAAGCTGGAGCCGAAGATGGCTACCCTGCCCCGGAAGGGGTTGGGGACCGCCTCTATCACGCTCCCCTCCTTGATGCCGATCTCCAGCGAGTAGAGCTCGCTCAGAAGGGGCAGGTACAGCAGGCACACGTGCATCTCGGGCTTCATGTCACGGATCAGGGTCATGGGCTCGTTTTCCTTGCCCGGCGTCTTTTGGGCACCGGAGGCCGCCCACAGCCACTTGTTCCCGTCGCGGATGTACATATCAAAGCCCTTCACGGCGATGCCCATGGTATTCACGCTCGGGGTAATGTAGCCGAAACGGGGCTTTACCCGGATGAAGGGACTGTTGGTGACGAACACCAGGGCTTCGCCCGTGGACTCCCGCACCTGGTTGTTCTCACTCTTGGTGAACCCCTTGAAACGCACCGTGTCAATGCGGTGGTAGGGGTTGGGCGTATCGTTGAACAGCTTCCCGGTCATGGTAAGTTCCGTGGCCGGAACATAGACACAATTCTCCTCGTCGGGATGCTGCGCCAGGGCGACGTTGCCCAGGAACAGGGCAAAGAGCGCTAAAAGATAGGTTAAGCGTTTCGTATTATTAATAGTCATTGTCTATTTTGATTGTTATAGGACCTCAAAGGATAATTTCAGGATAGTCAGGATCGCTGTCTCCCAAGGTCCATATAGTGTCACTCCAGTCTAAAGAAATAGCATGAGATCGAACTGTCCCTGTTTCGGAAGCCCCAATTGTGTAACAATTCGAGCCGTCCGTCCCCGACCCTTTAAATGCGGGGGTGCTCTTCCAGCTGATACAGTTGCTCACAGTGCCAGCATTATTCCCGACAAAACTGCCCATGCTACCGGCTGCGCCGCCAGACACTGAACCGGCAGAGTAACATTTAGTCACCGTGCACGAACCGGCATTATTCCCAACAAAACCACCAATATTGGCATACGTTGAGCTTGCCGTGATATTAGCCCGCGAATAGCAGTTCTCCACATTCCTATACCTTAGATATCCGACAAAACCTCCGCAGGATTTACCTTTTGCAGCAACTGTTGACTTGACATCAACCCAACTTTTAGAAATAGAGGTATACGCAGCACCGGAAAAACCACCAGTATACGCGGTGCCTGTAACACTAGTATTATTCACTCTACATTTTGTGATTGATCCTGTATTATCATCCCCGTTTGTACCAGCCATACCTATGAAACCTCCAACCATATTGGCCGTTGTCCCTCCGGAAACAGTGATTGCCGAACCGGTGCCCGTGTCGACATAACAACCATCGATAGATCCACTCACGCCCATTGCTCCACAAAAGCCGCCCAAATGAGCCTCTCCACTATGTGATGTCGATACGCTTATTCCATTATATCCACAATTTGTAAAAGCGACATTGCCGCTGGTACTCCCTATAAAACCTCCGACATTTTGACCCGTTCCGTTTACAGTGGCAGAAGTAGCACACATCGAGATTGTTCCTGTACAGCCTTCCTTTACAAATCCAAGCAGACCTCCGACATTGGTAGAACCATAAATACTACCACCGTGGACAAGTACATTATTGATACTAAAGTCAGATCTTATCTCTCCAACAAACATACCGGCGACTGTCGTCGGACGGTTTTCACTCGTTCCAACATTACAGTTAATCAATGTTATGCCTGAAACATTACTCGTAATATTATTTCCGAGGATAGCTGCAAAAACTGCCCCTCTATATCCTGAGGGAGGAGTAATAACTGCATTCTTAATGATTAGATTATATGCTTCCCCATTGAAGATGCCAAACAAGGATGCATAACCCGTTGAGCAAGACAGATTGGTAATTGTTTTATGATTTCCATTAAAATCAATATATCTGTCAAAAGGTTTGTCATTGACTACAGGCGTCCATGTTTCCCCAGACATATCCACATCATCAATCATCTTGAAGTACTTGGTGCTTCCAGCACTGAGGTTACTTGCGATGTTTCCCATGTGGGTGGTGTTGGCTATAAGCCAGGGATCGGCAGCGGTACCGGAGCCACCGGCAAAAGTGGTGCTGGCGGCGCCAAAGGAATTTTTATTGATCTTCAATGCATTCACCCGGCCGGTTTTGAAGGTTTTGGCTTCCGATGCGCTGGGCGTAAAGGTCTTGGTATAGAAGGAATGAGCCGCAGTCTCAACAATAATGGAGAGCTGGGTGTTGGCAGCCATAGTGACATCTTCCCAAGGGAGCATCAGGTATCCGGTGACCACGCCACTGGCAGGGACAGCGCCTTCCCCCGAAAAATTAAGTTTTAAGGAAGAAACCTTTTCACTGTCAACAAGAGCATTGGACTTATAGAAAATGGGAGATGGTGCATTGACGGTTACAGAAGCTACATTTCCTGTAAACCCTTCCGGCAACTGTACGCGAAAACGAAGGATACCGGTCTGTTTGAATGTCCCGCCGTGAGCAGTAGCCCACTCTTCAGAAAATTCGATGCCACCTAAATATGAATCAACGTTTGACAGGAAAGCCATATATTCCAGCTGAGCAGTAGATGCGTTTCCCGTCTGGTTTTGGACGGCAAACTGAACAGCTTGAGCCGCTTCTACACTCTCATATTTACCAGGGTAAATAATATCATATCTGCTGGCAACGACTGGCGAGCCGTCAAAAGAGGCGTGATGATCGGTGTAGCCTTCCTGAATCTCAAACAACTTGTTGTCGGCAGCGTCATTATGGTCTATGACACGAATATTGTCCGTGCCCTGCCAGGCAAGTTTTACGGCGCCATCGGCATCTTCATCCTGAGTCAAAGAGACCTTGGTCAATTCACCCGGGATACTTACGGTCATTGTTACCAGCTCTTCCTGATCCAGAGGAGCCGGGGTCTCCATATCCTTAGTGCAAGCTACATTGAACGCGATTGCGGTTACTACTAACAGGCTTGTCTTGAAAATCTTCTTCATAGCTGCTTCCTCCTACAATAAGGTAACTACAAAGTCTTCCTCATATA
>Ga0310696_10004469_pt1 | contig 17151 bp, 22 predicted proteins | sample AusTroGonzalo_MG_4_FD_203885 | JGI IMG/M metagenome (GOLD analysis project Ga0310696, IMG submission 203885) | Bovine rumen microbial communities from tropical cattle in Woodstock, Queensland, Australia - Gonzalo_02 (v2) (version 2) | ecosystem: Host-associated > Mammals > Digestive system >...
TGAACAATGCACAGGGCTAAAAGATAAAAACGGAAACCTGATTTATGAAGGGGATATTGTAAAAGACGAGTTTGGCAGAAAATTTAAGGTAATATGGAGCGAAGAAGATTGTATGTTTGACGGAAGAATTATATACTATGACCCTGAATTTGGCACTAGATTTGATTTATATCAAGGTGCAACAGATAACAGCGAAATCATCGGCAACATACACGAACAAGCAGAACAAAATGAATCATCATCTGTGAATAATAAAATCAAATTTCCAGAATACAATGATAATTTATTGGAAGAATTTGACAAACAATTCTTTGAAAATGGACAAGACGACGATTTAACAGAAACAGCACTAGAACAAAAGGATAAATAAATGCCAAGAGTAAAATGGTTTCCTCCAGAAAAAGAACCCTTGAACGATGCGTTGGTTATTACAAATGACGGTGCAAAAATATGGCGTTCGTGGTATAGTGCTGCCCCAGGGAATTGGTATTGTTGGTGCAGGGATTATGGTGTAAAAAAGTGGCGAAAACTTTTTAAGAAAACAAAAGGATGTAAAATACTTGAAAATAGCAGTTCAAGATGCTATTGTAGCTTTAAAGAGAAAGGAGAAGAAAAATGAAAATGGCAAACATAGTAGTAAGAACAGCAACTGAGTTAGTCTATAAAACTCTGTATATTCAAAATACAGATTACCCCGATGGTTCGGATTTTTACGAAAGCGTGGCATATAAACTTGGTTGGGATGGAGATGGAGATGCTTTGTGGTTTATTTCTAAAAAAAATATAATCTTAGTAGAAAGGAGGGAACCATGTATGACGAGCTTAAGTGTATCACAATAGAAAAACCTTACATTGGGTGGTCAAACATCAATGGAATGCCTGTAACATTAGATGTATTATATGCTGACGGATGGTGGATTACTGAAATATTTGGTAATTATGCTGTGATTGTCAAAAAATGTCCATCGTTTGATGGTAATTGCCCAAGGTTTAAATTGCTATACAAAAAGATAGACATTTCAAACGCCTCGAATAAAGCTTTAAGAATAATTGAACGAGTAAAACAAAAAAAATGGGACGCCTACAAAAAATATATGCTTGTAGGTGTTTCTTATTAGATTATTTCAATATCAAACTCGTCTGGCGTCCTATCTAAGAAAAATGCCATAGCATCTTGGCTGTTTATAACCGCGCCTTTGACTTTGTTTAAACCAAGCAGCAAGCAGCCTTCTGTGTCTTTTGCTGTGTTGCCAGCATGAATTCTGACGCCGGAAAAATTAGGCACATGTAGTATCTCTGGTAGCTGTTTTTTAAACCTTGGAGAATACGTCTTTTTTACTTTATATTTCCCAGCAGGGATTGCAGTTTTTCCAGCAATTTTTACTTCACGTACAGTATCTTCGAGCGTGTCGCAAAAATAAGCCCCGTCAATATAAAGTTTACCAATTGTATATTCTGCACCTTTAAAAGTGCGCTTTACAGTTATTTTCATTTTACAACCCTTTTTAAGACAAACACTCCTACCACAAAGAATAATGACCAAAAAGCAACCTGCCACTTTACTTTGTCAGATTCTACTTTTGCTTGTTGAAGTTCGCAGGTTGCTAACTGAGAGTTGATGGACGACTTTAATGCGTCTATACTTTTATCTATTTTAGCCTCAGGACACTGTTTTTTTATTTGTTGTTCAACTGCATCTACTTGTTGTAATGCTGTGTCTGTAGCAGTTTCTGTTGCGGTTTTAGCGCACCCACACAAGAGTATAAATAAAACTAATAAAATTTGTTTCATTATCTAACCCGTTGTTGAAATTTGGTTGCGTTTATGCAATCATTTTCTAATATTATTTTTAGTATTTTTTCATTTTCTGCCGTTCTTGTAACTATGCCTCTAGTTCTAGGTTCTGCCATGTACCACATATCATCACCAGCAAACACTTGATATATATCGTATTGATAATAATTTTGAATAGCCCAAGTTTTTAAATACCATTTCCGCACTGGATTCCGTGTATTCTTATATTGTTTAATATCTTCCATAATTCATACTCTTCTGCTGTTAATGCGCCTTTTTCATGGTTACATTTTGCACATGCTAAGGTCTTGTTACTTTTGCCTAATTCTTTTTGTCTAGATTTAGGCGGCTCGTGTTCGATTGTTGCTTCTGATAATGGAAATTTTTTAAGACAATAAGGGCAGGTAAATGTTACTCCGCCCTTATATAAATTTTTCCATTTCATTATTTGCTCTTCTTTTTCAGCGCTTTTTCTATTGTTTCAGCATCTTGTTTTGTGAATACTACTGAAAAGACATCTGCCCATTTTACAATCTTTGCCAACACATTGTCATCTTTTTGAGTTGGTGTTAGTTTTACGATTGCTGTGCAGAAAGCAACTAACATCCCCCAAATAGCAAATATTGTTTCCCAGTTATTAACCAACCATGTCATTTTTTACTCCTTTTTATTGGTTTTTTACAATACTCTTTATAAAATTCATCAATATAAGAATTCCCATCAAATTCTTTTTTATATACATCATACAAGCTGTGCACCACGGCTCTATCATCACGCCAGGCAGCAAGTATAATTTCGACACGAACTTGTCTGCGCTCTAAATTACGCTGTTTTTCTATTATAGCATCTATCTTATCTTCAACACGTGTTTTATATTGGATACGCTTAACTAGTATTTCAATCAAAGCGCCTAAAGCTCGCCACATTTTGACTCCAATCCTTTTCATTTATTACTCCTATTTTATCAAAAAAACATTGATTTGTCCAGAATTTATTTTATAATTACTATTGGTGAATAACCGGTAATTGTGTTGCAAGCCCTATTAAACTAGGGCTTGTTTTTAATATTTTTTATCGTCAGATGAACCATGTATACTATCATAGTAACACGCTTTGCTCATCGCACTATCTGCTTTAGCAATATCTTTTAATATATCGCTAGCATCTATCATCTGTGGAACAGTTAATTCGCCAGATGCTTGAAACATTTTATGAACTTTATCTAATAAAATTTCTATATGTTCATAAATTGCTTTACGCATAACCATTTTGTCTTCATGTGTCATAGTTAACCTCCTGTCGTTTCATCGGTTGTCGCCACAGCAACGCTTGCACTAGACATCGCATAAGCAATGTCGCATGGTGTGTTTAGCAAGATTACATACGGTGTCCCGGTTTCTGGCACAACATAATAACCTTTGTATCTCTTACGAGACTGCAAATGGTCTGTGCTTATCGGCAACCCTAAGCGGTTTTTTAATTCTGCTGTAGCACCATTGACTGTTAATGTGAAATCAACTGGTGCGCCCAAGATAACCGCATTTGGATTTAAGCACAACACCAAATCAAACGGCATCAAGTTCGCAATGTTATTGCTATTTGTCACCGTCAATAGCCCACCAGTTGTCATACTGGTTGCTCTGTGTAAATTACAATTACAAGTCATAATCATCTCCTTAAAGCTCTGGGCAGGACAAACCTGCCCAATCTATTAAAAACCACAACCACAGCCACCACAGAAAGGCGATTGACCTGCGTTATAAGAGAAAGTTGTTGGATAGCGGACAACGCCTGCGACAGCATTGTTCAATTCCAACTGGTTGATTTTTCCTTGTAATGCTTCAATCTTATTTTCTGTAATAGCATCTAATACTTTCTGCACCGCAGCAGTTGTATTAGCGTTGATTGCTGCTGTATTTTGTGCGTTTGCATAGTTCACACCGTCAATTGCACGCAATGTTTGGCAGCAACAACTATTCTGGTTAGCTATTACTTGTTGTAATGTTGAAGAAATACCTAAGACATCTCTGTCCAATTCAGAGTATTTGTCTCCCACATAACCAACTAAGTCGTGGAACATTTGATTGGTTGCCGCGACAGATGAAGCTGTCCCTGCATTAACCGCAGCCAAAGTTTCACGTTGGTTAGCCATTGTGTTTTGATTATCAAAGCCCTGTTGCATTTGGTTTTGGATTGCTTCAGTGCCGAAAGCACCACGGTTTCCACCCCAAGCACCTCCACCCATGAACAAGACGATTAAAAGTATGGCAAACAGCAAACCGCCATTACCACCTAAACCCATATCCATAGTTTCAGCCATTTTATTTCCTTTTAGTTTGTTATTAAATCAACCCAGCCTGTCGTAAGACATCTTGGGGAAGTTGGTTTAAGTCAAATCCGTATGAACGAGCAGTGTTTATGATAGTCTGTCTCTGTTGTTCAGGTGTTTTACCAGCCATCATTTGATTTACTTGCTGCATCAGCGGATGATTTGCAAGCTGTCCTTGCATTGCTTTATTCAGTAACATCGATAACATTGGGTTCATTTTTAACTCCTAATTTCTTTTCTATATTTGCAATTCGGTCTAGTATTTCTTGCGTATCCGTTTTCTTGGTTTGTTCAACAACCAACGAATAAGTCTTGACTTCCATCAAGCCATCATTATTCATACGTCTTTGAAATACTTTGCTACCATCACGACTAACTCCTAAATAAATAGTATTAGGCATAGGTGGTAAGGTTGCTAATTGTTCAGCAGAATCAACAGTATAAGTAGCAATCTTGGGTTCAAGATGCTGCGGGAATACAGGCATCTGCTGTTGTTGCATATATGGATAGTTATACGGATTCATAAAAAAACTCCTATGTTTTTGTTACATAGGAATTTTAGGTTATTTTAAGTAATAATGTTATGCCCAAACTTATGCGGCGTCTGAGCCAGAGATTATGCGGTCTATAACTTTTTTATGCTTTTCAAACACACGTCTTGGCGATATATTTAATATTATTGCAATAGATTCGAATTTAATTTGTTCTTCACGAGTATAACGAAGAGACATTATACTTCTTGATTTAGTATCATCAGTTATTGCACAAATCCATTTATAAAAATATTCAGGGTATCTTTTACCGATGCGTCTTAAAAACACATGCGTAAGCCAGAAAGAAATAATTTTACGCTTTACGTTTTCCATTTTTCTTCCTAACGTGTCCTTCGCCGTCTGACTCAAGTTGGTCTACATAAGCACGCAAAACAGCTGCATGCCCACCGCCAACGCCACGAACTTTTACATATTGCTTAGCCATTTTTTACACTCTGATTATTGTTTGTCCCATCTTGTAGTACCTCCATAGACGTACCACTAAAGCTTTTATGAATGTATCCAAAATGAATACATGCCCATAGTAAATTTGTAGCAAGCAGTGCGATAAACATATATTTAAACACACACCAACCAAAGTCAGTATTAAGGTTTGGTTTTTTCATATTAACTCTCCTTCATATATTTCGCTTCCAATTCTAATCCCGTCATTGACGCTTGTGTGATTTCCAGTGTGTTATCGCCTGCCTGCACTTGTAATGTCTGCCCTGCGACAGATTCTGTGGTTTCGGTTGCAAGTGGGTAGACAACGATTACAGGTGTGCCTGCGGCGTATTGGTCGGCAAGATATTGTTGCCACGCTGCCAAAGTAGAAATATTGTCATCTCTAAAATTGACATAACTTCCACCAATATTTACCGATGTTCTATCTGGCACACCGCTTATTGTTTCATAGTGTGTGCAAATTATATCTATTGAACCTGATGGCATAACGGTTGAATCAGAACCTATATCAGTTTTAGAAATATTATAATAACCTGATATATTTTGCCAATCTTCTGTTCCATCAAGCACCTTTACCCCGACATTTCTCGTGACATCGCCAGCCAGTATTTCCTGAACATCTTGATAATCGCCAACCTTTAACAGCATTTCAGCCGTTGCAGTGCCACCGTTATAATATGCTTCGTATGCGGTTGGTGTGCTTGTGTATTCCGCTTGCGGTTCTACAATGTCACTCGGTGTAAAGTTTGCAGATTGCAAGAATATAAATCTTACATAACCATCTGCTGTTGCAGTATATTTATAACCAGAACGCCCAGTAGATGTTACAGCGGTTCCAGACGGATTACTAACAAAACCTTTGTTTGAATCATAAACAAACACTCTTGAATATACTGGTGGTGTATCGTCTTTTGCTGTTAAACACACTATTTCGCCAGATTTTATTTTTATATAATCTGTTCTGCATCTATTATTTGCAGAAGATTCTTCGCCAGTAGAACCAGAAATAGAACCTTGTTCAATACTCAATGGGTCTAAAATATTCTTCCCGTGTATATTCAGTGTTTCCACTGTGCCGTCTGTGTAAATTTCTTGATTTACATTATCCCATTTCAGAACACCATTGTTGCACACAATGTCCATTGGTGTATCTGGGGTTGGAACTGCTTCGCCACCTGCCGCAAATGTGCCTGCTGTCGCCGTCTTAAATGTTCCGCTAACCGTATCATAAAAACCAACAACTGGAACTGTGCCTTTCTGTATTGCGGGAACGTAGTTAGCGACCAATTCGCCTTGTCCGTTCCACATTTTGAACGAATACAGATAGATACCTGCAACATTACCAACGACAGAACCTTGAGTGTCCAACCCGTTTATAGCAAGTGGGTGTGTTGTTGTGCCCGTGCCTGTAAATGTTTTTGTGTCAACAGTTGTTGTGCCTTGATACAATGTTGCGACTTGGTTGTTCCAAACATATTTATATCTGGTGTTAGTTGCAAATTGTCCTGTTGAACTTGTATATCTATTACCGTCAAAACCATCAAATTGCACATAGTTAGATGCATTTCTGCCTACACTAAAACCATCGCCAGGACCGCCACTTCTTGCACCAGCAAAACTTGAACCACTCCCTGGAAAACTTGTGGTTGCAAAGTCCATTTCAATTTTACAATCGTATGTCGGCACTAAATCTGTCAGCAAATACGAGCCGTCCAACATATAGATAAACTGCCGTTCAATATAACCGTCTGGCAGATTTCGTTGTTCTGTTTTTCCATACGCTTTGACATATTGCAGAGAATCGGCAACCGCATCGGGCAGAGATAAAGGCGATACACCTGACACAATTGTTTCAATCACTCTTGCTATACCTACAACCTTTTGAACCGGACCATCGAAGTTTTGGTCTGCCCATTTTACATGAAATACAGTTCCATCAAAACCTTCTTCGGCTTTTTGACAATGCCAAACAACATCATCTGCGTTCGTAGATTCTGTAATATGAGTTACAGCTCCATCAAAAGAATCATCTACTTCTTTAGTATGGTAAATTGCTGGCATATAAATCTCCTATTCTATATTTATTGATTTGCTTGCCATTGTTCAAGTGTTAATGGATTATGGTCATACCAATCGTCTGTGGAGCTTGGGTAATCACGCAGATATTGCATATATTGTAATATTAACATATATGTTACATCTGTATCTGTTGTTTGTACACCTAATTCAATTTGGTCGCGATAACGAGATACGCGCCATTCAATATTGTTTAAATAAGCATCGCGTACTTCCCGTATTTCTACAGCCTTTACTTCATTTGATTTTGCAGGCGCATAGCCTTTCTCATACAAAGACCCGTCCCATGCTTGCTCAAATTCAACTGCAGGCAATTCTTTTTCAAAGGCTTCTACTTGATTTATTAGTATCAGCTTATGATTCTTATCAACAGTTGCATACAACGAACCTTCTGGTGCAGGAATAAACCCAGACTCTTCTTGTTGAACTTCAGTTTCTAAAATGTCTTCCATAATTTACTCCTTTTAATTATGCGTTTTTACAAGGTAAGAAATAATATGTGCCAGCGCCAAGTGTTACAACATCACCAGTTGCAACAGGAACAATTCCATACGCATTACCGGCATGTGCGGAGGAAACTTGGAACACAGTGTTGCCGTTAATAGTAATTGTTGCTCCCATATTACTACCATCGTATCTTCCGCCAAACACCCAACCATTTCCAGTTGCTGTCCAACCACTCGTTATTGCTGTTGCAGAACTGTAATTTGGCACGCCCATTGAATAGGCTTTTACAAATGCGGTAGTTGCTGCTTTTGTGCTTTTGTCTGTTGTAGTCGGTGTTGGAATGACAGGACTTGAAGAAAATGTTTTTGTTCCAGCAACAGTCTGGTTTCCAGACAATTTTACATTTTGTGCATCAAGTGCAGACAAATTATCTTTTAAATTTTGAAAATCATTATAATCAGCTGCATAAAATGCGTATTTTGCTCGGAAATTACTAATCACGCCACCTGTTAAATCACATGTTGCAATTTGTGCTGCTGTACCAAGTGATACTTTATTTGTTACAGGGTCATAAGACACACCAGTTGAAAAAGCCAATGTGCCGTCATTATTAAACCATAATGGAACATTTGTTTGTGTTAAATTTCTTGTGTATGGTGTAACAGCGGTTACTGTGCTTATTATATTATTTAGTGAGCCATCTGGATTTCTACCGTCTGGAACAGCAACTGTCATACCTTTCGTTACAAACACATGTGAACCAATATAACCAATTCCATGGAATATTTGGTCTATGCTTGATATTGCACCACCAGATACTGTAATTATTGCTATCGGCAAAGATATATATCTATCAACAACACCATTTAATATACGATAAACTTTATTGTCGCTTGTGTTATAATATACCCAATATCCGGTTGTAGGTGTAGTCGTTCCACTCCCTGTTTGTGTGTTTAATCTTGCTAATTCTATTGCTGTTCCTGTGTTGTTCGCTAAAACAAGATATGTATCATTAGAAGTATTCGTTATTGTTCTATCGGTTGTGATAGACACTTCGTCAAACACGCCAGCACCATTTGGCACATATACCTTTGACCCTGCTTTCAGTGTCAATGTTCCACTTGATAATTCTAATTTAATATCTTGTGGAATTTCTGTTATGCAGTTAGCAGTATATGTGAAAAAATTGTTTTTTGCCCAAGCTGTTGTTGCAACTTGTGTTGAATTTTCTCTGGCATCTGTTGGGGTTGGTGCAGATGTAAAAGCATTTACACCATCAGTTTCAATACGCAAGCCAGTAATATTACCTGCTTGCATATATGTACCATAATGACCATTTGGTGCTAGAAAAGCACCTACTACACCCATCCTTTGTGATGAAACTTGCCCATCATGGAAATCAAAGAACGCATACTGTGTTGAAGCAGTCGGGTTAGTTATATCTATTGTATCATTTATTATATACGCAATACGCCCTGTTGATTGTTTAAAAGTTTTTAATCCAGTAATAGTTTCAGTACCATCAAGATGAACAACATCTGAATCTTTAGCAACTTTATGACCGCCAGCAGTAGAACCATCGTGAACACGTAGTTGATTTGTAGTAGTGTCCATTGTTACTTCGCCTGCAGCACCAGTGAACGCATCATTCTGTGCTGCTGTTCCACGATATAATTGTAAAGTTTTTTTTGCCATCGCTTGTCCTTTCTGTTTTATTATATCTTATTGTCTTGCAAAAATCAAGACATTGTTCCACATTCTATGTTATCTAACTCGTTCGCTAAAGCAGCATTGTCGTGAGGACTGCCGGTTATAGCGTCAAATCCAATAGATGCAGTTGATGTGGTGTTTGTCCATTTATCTGTATCGCCGTCATACATAAGAACCTGTCCGGCAGTCGGACTTGAAATGCTTACGTCGCCAGTTAATGCCGCTATCGTCGTTACAAACTTATGTGTAGACGTAGTATCATCTATCAAGTCTGCATCTAACATATTGTCTGAGGTTATTTCTGTTTGTAATCCGTTTATCAAATCGCCAACAGGAATCTTTATTTCCTGACCGTTGTCCAACACTAATACTATTTCTTTATCATCCGCGTCATAAGAGCCAGATACAACCATTGTTTCAAGTGGTAAATCAATCGTTTGTGCTGTGCCAATATTATTATTGTTTTGGTCTTTTAACTGCAAAGTCATAACATAAGTTGAACTGTTTATACTTGCAGACAACTCTGTTGCGACAGGTTTTAACTGTTTGGTATTTATTTTTTCTGTCATCTTACATTACTCCACAGTCTATATTGTTAAACAAATTTTGGTGTGCATTTGGACTTGTGTTATGTGCCAATAAATCACCTGCATTAACAACGTGTCTAACTTTATTTACAAACACCACAATTATATCACCCACATCTGGCGAGAATAACATTGTTATAGTATTAGTGCTAACACTCCAGCTCCCTGTTTGGGTAATCAATACTCCGTTCCAATATAAATCAACCTGTTTGTCGCTAATATCCTCGTCAAATACCAACGTAGTTTGCCCACTTGCTATTGTAAAAGTATACCTATCTGAACTCATGCTAACAACCATGTCCATAGCTTGTTGAGCATAATCGGCAGCATCTTCTGATTTAGTACTAGCATAATTTGCAACAGACAACGCATAACTTGCATTTGCAAAAGCATTATCCGCAGTAGTTACAGCATTACCAGCCACAGACATCGCGTTATTTGCTATTGTAGCTACAGTAGTAACTTGTCCATCAACATAAGACTTATTTGTTAATTTGTTTGATGGAGATGTGTCACTTGGAATAACAGCTTCAATATTAGCAATACGTTGTGTTTGATTATCATTTTCAACAACAACATCATCAATACTTTGTCTTAATTCTTGGTCTCTCAACACAGATAAATCAGCTGCTTCTTCAATTTGTTCTGGGTCTATTCTGCCAATTTGAAAATCAATATTTTGTTCAAAAGGAGTGTTTCTTGTAATTGTTAATATGTTTCCTTCTTCCGCATCATCTAAAGACAATAATTTTATGCCATTCAAACTTGACGGGTCCATTGTATTATATACAAGCTCATAATCTACATTATAAACAAGCTGTTTTGGCTCTGATATATTGCTACCAGTTACTACTACTCTTAACATAGGAGAGCCATTGTTATCAGTAGCTCCTTGAAAATTAATAGGATATACCGTATCTAGATTGCCATTTGTTGAATGTTGAATTTGAACAGTAGTATTATTAATCATATTCAAGCCTTTTTTCTATTATATAATAAAATAACCTTTATGTCTAGTGTTTATTTCTTTTCTACCACATTTCCCTGACTATTTTTTCTTAAACCTTGAGCTTTTAATGCTGTATTTTGTGTTCTACCAAACAACACTTCACCTGTAATTTTATAACTCTGGTCATCTTTACTGTATGCAGACCATAACGCATCAGCCACATCTATTGCCCTACGTGTCCCAGCAAAACCAGTCAAGTCACCCACATCGGACATCAGACCGACCCAATCGCCTTTGTTGATGTCCGAACCTAAATCTTGGAATATAGAAATCAACACATTCCCACTTTGGCGTTTTTCGTTAAACACTGCAGCTTCAAGCACAGGTCTTGTAAATTGGTCTAATGGCGTCATTGAAGACACTTGCCCAACTAGCTCCCTCAACAAAGCATCCCACAAGTAATCTTTCTCTGCATCTGTTAAACCATCATCTGTTGCTATCCAGCCATACAATGCCGAAAACGCACCAATTTGAGTCGCTACGTAAAACATTTGTGAAGCGATATTGCTTGTAATCACTCTACGATAATAACGTCTTTCAGCATCAGTTTTTGCATTATGGTAATTATACCAAGATTCACCAATAGCACCATAAGATTGCAAAGAATCATTTAAGAACGCCGTCAAAGCACCCATATGATTACGAATTGCCCAATTCTGTACAGGAGAACGTGTCATAAAGTTGCTCGAAGAAATATTACGCAGCACGTGATTCATAAATAAAGTTTCAGCCGTAACCATAGCTTTGCCACTACCAGCATTTGCTTTATTCATCTCACGAGCTTGTTGCACTAATGATGGTTTTAGCTTGTACCAACCCATAGCTAAAGCCAAGAAGTCGGCACCGGAAGTTCCATAACCAACAGAGGCTTTGGTCATTTTCTTTGCAAAATCGTCTAACTTACCAAGTATCGCAGCCAAACTTGTATTACCTGTTTTTTTGGCGTTTTTAGCCCATATAGACAACTCTGCAAGTGCAGATTCTGTCGAGCTAACATCTGTTACTTTTTGGTATTCTTCACCTAAAGCGTTTCTAGAATAACGCTGCATAACAAACGAGTTGTCTTCCGCTTGTTTTAACACTTCTTTAATGTTAATCATAGCGTCTAACAAGTCGGTCGTGTACCATTTACCTGTGCTATCAGATAATGGGCACAAGCGTTGCCATGCTCCCATAAAGTTCTGCAAAGCGTTCTTTGGTTTAAATGCTAATTTGGACGCCATAGAAGCACGAGTAAAGCGTTCTACCCATTTACCTAAACCCGTTGGTAACAATTTAAACGCCGTCTCTGGCTTGCGTTCTTCTTGTTCCAAACGTTTCATAAAGCGCTCAAATCCAAACTTACCCAAAGTTTCTCTAACCGCCTCACGCAGATTGTTTGACGCCTCCAACATTTGTGTAAACTTCTGGAAGTCCTCGCTGTCTTCTTGTGTGTCACCACGCAACTTGAAGTCTTTTAAGAATCTTTCATAACCACTAAGGCCATCTGCAGCATTACTATAATTCAAGCCAAACAACAACATGTTTTTCATAGTCGTTAAGTTCTTTTTCACGCCAGAATTGTATATTGCATTTGCCTTAAAGTCGTTGTTCAATGTATCAAACAAATCTCCAGCCAATAATAACGAGTGCATATCGGTCATTTCAGCCTTGGTTGCACGTGTAAAGTATTGCTGACGCAATGTCCAGTCGTTTTGTGTGCTCTTTGTATAAGAACCCAACGATAACACAAAGCGTTTACCTTCAGCGTTTGTTGTTTTCTTGAAGTAATCAAGCATAGCATCAACCACATCTTTTTCTTCTTGTGTAAGAACACCTTTACCTTCAAATTCACCAACGCCTATTAGCTCATCTGCGTTTTTATACATAGTCTTTTTTAAACGACTATATATATTATTTCCGCCATCAATAACACTTTGCTCAAACTTATATTTACCTTTTATAATTGTGTTTTCAATTACCCATGCAGCATATAACGTTTGTATTTCGCCACGTCTAATATCTGCTTTTTTACCATTATACAACTCTGCTTGTACCGGTGAATTAGTTAAACGATTGCGGAAAAATTCATTAAAACTTTGTGCCCCACCTTTGTCTTTTAAAGTGGACGCAATTACACGCTGTAATTCTTCTGTAGCTTTTTCGGACTCGTATGTCATAATTTGAGCGCTTTCCGCTAATGACATTGATAATGGGTCGTCCCCACCAAATATCATGCGATACAGACGGTCTGTACCACTCATAGAGCCCAAGAATAACGGGACTTTATGAATTAATCTTGAAGAACGAGCATCATTCGCTTTTTGTGTCAAACTATTCACGTAATCCACAATATTTTGATTGCCCATAAATGGCGAGTCAGCAAAATCAGAAACGCTTTGCATGCTTTGTTCTTTAAGGAACTGTTCCGCAGCAAAAGCATTTTGAAAATCTTCTGCTGTTACAGTTTCGCCTGGCTTGAATCGTTTAAACATAATTCTCTGCGCAGCGGTTTGGGTATCTTTTGCTTTGTAATATGCCAACTCTGTTTCAGACAAAGTTGGGTCATACTCGCTGTCTGCAGGGGTCATAGATTTCAACAAGTCAGCCATATTTTGACTAATCGTTGGACGAGATGTATAACGTCTGCCTTTGTCTTTCTCTGTACCTTCGATTCTTTCTAACAATGTTGCTGGACCTTCATTTGCACCAGGCATAAACGAACGCTCTCTCGATAATTCCATAGTGTCAACGGCTTCAACAAATCTGTTTTTGCTAGTATTTTGTGCCATCAACTTTTCATTAAATGCACTATTGAAACGAGCACGACCCATACTGTCAAACACGCCATCAGAAACCATGATTTGTTTATCGCCATCTTGCAACATTTCTTCAAAGTCGCTTCTCGGTATGTAGAATTCCTCATACTTGATTTTGCCCTTGGAATCCAACATCGCAGTTCTAAACAAGAACATTTTGTTTTTAACCGGGGACGCCGAATTTTGAGAAATGTCTGTTTGTACAGCAACCATACCAATTCTCGAATTCATACCATATGGGAAGCGTACAATTCTACCCAGCGTCAAATACCTAGTGTTATTTACTGGGAACATTTGTGGCTCGTATTCATTATCAAATGCCACATAGTTATCAAATATGTTTTTATCAAATTCTTCAAACAGCAACGAATCTTTCAGTTTGATGTCGTTCTTGCTGATTTGCTCTTTAGATGCAAAGTTTGCATAACCATCAGGATTTAACAACTGGTTTGCTGTAGATAAACGATACCCAGCTTTTACCATAGCATCTTGCAAGCTTTTGCTGTATGTTTCGTAAGCTTGTCTACCTGCTTCGTCAGCATCCATAACAGCTCTAACATATGTTAATCTATCTTTCGCAGATATCGCATTTTTATCAACAAGCTCATTAACTTGTTTAGTTGCCATGTCAGCAAAATCTTCTAAAAACTCATTCAGCTTATATGTTTTGCTTTTGTTTAGCTTGCCTGTTTTTGGAGCATTTAAATACGCATCTACATCAAACTTTACCTGAGGGACATTATACGCATTAAATACTGCGTCCATATTCGCACGATTGTTAAAACCATAGTCTTCTGGCAACGCGCCTCTAACTTGCATGTCGCCTTCGCCCTCTTGATTATATTCTGCGTTTTGTGCGGCATAACCAATTTGAGCTTTGTAATTTGTTAACGGAGTATAAGATTTATAGCCACTCTTTTTAAAGTATTCGTTTACCTTAGCTGGAACTGTTTTTGCAGCTTCACCAGGAACCGTAGTGTCTTCTGGTGGCAACTGATACGACTCAGGATTGTCTATAAATTCATATCCAACATATCCATCTTCACGGAATGTTTTTATCTTTGTATCAGTAAAGATATCCAACGAAGTTTCGTCTTTAGTTGTGTGCAAATCTGTTCTGGACTTTAAGAACTCTTCAATAGCTTTTGCACGTTCTGGTCCCGGCAAGTCAGCCTTTCTCGCTTTTGCTATTTGTTTCTTCTGTGCAGAAGTTAATTTTTTACCAGGCGCATACCAACTAGAAATATCACGAGATTCAGCATTTTCGTCTTGCTCCAAGCCATCTAATTCTTGGTCAAGATAATCACGGAATGTAACTTCGTCATCTGCTGTTTTGGTTTGTTTGCGAATATACTTAAAGTCATTAGAATGAGCATGCACAAAATTCATAATTTCATCTTGTGTTTTTAAGCCATCTAATTCAGCTATTGCATCTTCGTTTAAAGTTAAGCTGTTTTTAATTGTCTTTTTAGCAAAGCCAACATTTTTAGCTTTTTCAACATTATTATAGAAAGATTCATACCAATCTGCAGCCTCCAGCAAATCTTCTTGTGTCGCAGCTGTGGTATGCGCAGTAGGTAACTTGAATTTAAAGTTTGGTGCAATATCGCGCAACTGTTCAAGCAACTGTTTGTATTCTCTAGTGTTAGATTCTTGGTCGGCTGTAAACGCTTGATACTGGTCTTCCAAACTAACCAATTGTGCAGCGACGTTATCTAACTCTGGATTAAATTGACCGGATTCTTCAAGCTGTTTACGATATCCCTCAAGAGCCGAGTTAATTACACGTACAGAATAACGTCTGTTGTCGGCTTTTGCAGCACGTTTCGCCATAATATAATATGCAATATCTGAACTCAACGCAGCAGAACGCTTTTGTGAGCCACGGTTTGTAAATGATGTTTTTTCATCAAATCTTAACTTCGAATTACCAACTTGGAATTCGCCCGCATATTTGAACATATAACCAGACAAGCGATTTTGCGCATCAAACAAAGGTATGTTTATAATCTTACCTTGATTCGCATCTACTTCTTGGTCAATCTTTTTAATCAACTCGTCAAATATATCTGGCGTGTTTTTCTTAATTTCGTTCAACGCATAGTTTGTGAATTTTTCTAACTCGGTCTTGGTCAAACCAGTAGTCGCCAACTGTGACGCACGATAAGTTTCTTTATCAATCGCTTCTGGCTCACCTTCTTCCTTGGTGTGCTGAACTTCTTTAACAGCTTCTGGATTTGGCATAGCAATCGGTGCTTTGCTCAGATAGTAATATTTTTTACCATCAAACGTCACCTGATTATCTACCATTTCTTGCGCTGGCTTTTCAGCTTGTTCTTCAGCTTGCTCCTCCGTCTGCCCGTCTTGTTTTTCTAACTCGTCAAGCGCTTCAACCGCCTCTTCGTTAACTGGAGCGTCGGGCGCATTTTCAATATCTTCCTTGGCTTGTCTCATTTCTTCGTCATATACAAGCTGTGCATCTTGTTTGTCTTTTTCAACAGCTATATCAAACCGTTTGCCCAAACGGTCGGTCAAGGTTTCAAACGTTCCTTTGTCTCCAAACACAGACATCAAATCAACCTTAGTGTCAGCGTCAGACAGCCCTGTTTTTAATACACGAGACAACGCCTTTAAATCATCGTTTGTTAACATACCGGTTTCACCAGTATCTGCATAATGTTTGATTGCTGCGGGTAACTCATCACCATAGTTATCAATCAAGCCACGAATTGCGTCACTGTTTTCTTCTAAAATTGTGCGTAACCCGTCTACATAAGATTTAATTGCACCAAAGTTAGCTCTATCTGCTAATGCCATCTGTTCAAAGAAGCTAAACAATTTTGCTGTATCGCCTTTAAACCCAAGCATTTCTGCAATCTTTGAAGAATTTGCCATAGCATATGCACGATATTCGTCAAGCATTTCTGTGGTTGCGTTTTTAATATCTGCATTAGGCATAACTTCTGCAATCGCTTCTTGCAATAATTGAGTATAACGAATCAAGAAGTGTGGCAAATCATTATTTGCAATAACATCATTAGCAAACAAATGTCCTAATACCTCGTGCAAAATATCCACAGAACCCTGTGTCATACCCTTAGTTGCAGAGTTTTGAATTTGATTATTTATTTTCGCAGACGTTTGCATAGCTTCATTTGCACCAGGCGCAGCATTAACTTTTTCTGCATTATACTTCATTAAATTAGTTCTGCCCTCTGTAGCAATATTAGCACCACCATTTTCTGTATAAGATTCTACGCCACCAGTAGTGAAATCACCAACATTGAATCTGCTTAACAATTCAATAGGGCTGGATATTTCGCCAGACAAAATACCAAATCGGGCAACACCATGCATAATACTTTTAAATATAGCCTTTTGCGCTGGGGTTAAATCATTA
>Ga0310696_10004472_pt1 | contig 17147 bp, 20 predicted proteins | sample AusTroGonzalo_MG_4_FD_203885 | JGI IMG/M metagenome (GOLD analysis project Ga0310696, IMG submission 203885) | Bovine rumen microbial communities from tropical cattle in Woodstock, Queensland, Australia - Gonzalo_02 (v2) (version 2) | ecosystem: Host-associated > Mammals > Digestive system >...
TCCCCATCTTCTCGCCGACGATGTAGATCGACAGGACGATGACGTAAAAGACCAGGGTCTCCATGATGCACCGGAAGAACTTCTTCAGGTTGAACTTCTCGCCCTGGACGCCCACGCCAGCGAAGAGGCCGAAGAGGCAGTTCAGCAGGAAGACGAAGAAGATGACGAAGATAATGTCCTGGAGCGGTGCGAAATAGCCCGCCAACAGGCTAATTACCGTAACGATAAGGTTTCTGATAGTGTCCCACATGGTTAATATGCTGCTTTGATGATGATCTGTCTGTCCGTGATCTTGACGTCGTCAACCTTCTGGCCATCCATCTCCAGCTGCTCCCGGATCTCCCGGGTCCAGGTGAGCCGCTCGTTGTCGAGCAGCATACGGTCGATGCCGACGCCCACGGAGACGTCGGACTTCAGGTCCCCCTTGTGCATCACCAGGATGAGCGCCTGATTCTGGTGCAGGATGTCCCCGACGATGAGGCCGGAAACGATGAGGCCGGCGGCGTCCCTCTTGACGTCCACCGCCACATCGTAGTCTATGAGCTGAATCCCTGTCATATCCTAGTGCTCTATGGTTTCATCCTCGTAGTCCTTCCTGTTGAGCTTGTCCGCAGGCATCAGGATCTTCGGGACTACGACCGGATTGTAATTCGTCTGCGGGGCGGAGGGTACGCCCACGATGATGCTCCCGGCCCCGATGGTGTGGGTGTGCTCGTTGAACGCCTCGACAAGGGCGTTTATCTTGGCCGTGAGCGCCTCGATGTTGATGAGGCCGCCCAACCTACCGCCGTTGATCTCGATGCGCTCCACGGCGTCGACAGACAGCACTGCGAGCTGGGAGAGGTCACCGGAGAGGGAGCCGACCACGACGGCGGTGCCGACCCGCGGCACCAGCAGGATCTGCGCGTCGTTCTCCGCCTCGGAGGCCCGGAGCCGGATGCCGGAGACGTCCTGGTTCCCGAAGGTGACGGTACACGTGATCCCCTCCACCGAGGCGACGATGCCCTGGTAGACGGTGATCGGCGTCGGTCCGACGGCCGCACGGATGTTGCGTATCAGTCTCTCTTCCGGTTGCATGGCTATTTCAGTCTGTAGCCCAGCTCGACGGTGCGGGTTCCGCCGGATGCGCTGAATGTCGTTTCGACGGCCTTCACGTAGTAGGATCCGTCCTTGTACTGGTAGTCCCGGTCGTGCAGCTCCGCCGTGTCCCCGGGCTTGATGTACGGCACGAGCCAGGTGACGATATTGCCGTCGTAGCCGTCGAAGGTGAGCCGCTTGTGCTCGCTCTCTCCGCGCAGCTTCATCGAGGCGTCGTCCGAGGTGGCGCACCTGACGGTGACGCTGTCGCCGCCGGTGGTCCCATACTCGCGCTCCTTCACCTTCCCGTCAGGGAGCAGCGCCTTGACCACCACGCGGACGCGCCGGTCCTCGGTGCGCCGGTAGGTCAGGTCGCAGTCCTGCACGTTCTGGAAGAAGTCGTAGATGACGGTGTCCCCGACCTTCTCGCCGGGACCGTGTATGTGCAGCGTGTCCCCCTCGATGTAGATGTCCGCGCCGCTCTCCTCCTGCACCTTCTTCAGCACGTCGAAGCCGGTGGAGGAGTTGATGACGAACTTCTCGTAGGTCCACTTGTAGCTGCAGTCAACCTTGAACCCTCCGCCGATGCCGGTGATGACCAGATCCAGGAGGGAGTCCAGGGTGACGTTCTTCAGCTGGGCGTCGGGGATGGCCTTCCGGAAAAGGAAGAGGTCGTCCTCGCATTCGAGGATGATCGCCCCGTTGTCCGTGCCGATGCGCTGCAGCCACCCCTCGAACTCCTGAACCATGCCGACCTCCTCGTAGCCGAGGTTGATGACGACGCGGTCACCCCGGTGGATCTTCTGCTCGACGTCCAGGGCGACGTTGTACTCCGCGCCCGGCAGCGTGATGATTGCCGTGTCGGAGAGCTGCTCCACGGAGCGCCGCACCTCGACCTTCTCGACCATCCCGAGCCGCCAGTCTCCGACGGTTATGTCGAAACGCATCGTAAACATCGTTTTACAACTGTTTAAGGTCCTCACGGCGGAGGAGCAGTTTGTAGATGTCGTCGCTCAGGGCGCCGATGGTATAGGCCTGGTTGGCCTGTCCGGACGTGAAGGGGATGCTCCAGGTCTCCACCACCACCTGGTTGATGGAGAAGAGCTCGAGGAGCGGGGACTTCACCAGGATCTTCCCGGCCTCCAGGAAAGAGCGCAGCTTCTTCACGTCGTCCTCGGGGTACTTCCCGTCGGATCCGATGAGGATGCCGGTGATGTTGACCTGGTAGTCGCCCTGGCTCCAGCGCTCCTTGATGGTGCCGCGAACCTGGCCCTTGGACACCTGCTTCTTCGTGATGATGTTCGATCCCTGGAGGGTGATCTGGGGCTCGTAGGGAAGCAGCCACCAGTCGCCGCCCTCCAGCTTGAAGTAGAGGGGAAGGACCATCGGGATGCCGAGGACGTTCGCGACGATCTGCTCGGCGAGCTGGCCGTCGGTCAGCTGGTCGATGCGGTAGTCGCCCGGATCCGTGCCGGCCTGGCCCTGGCTCCCGAAAAGGAAGTAGGGCGGCATTACGCGGCGCATCCGGCGCCAGAGGTCCTCGAGTATTATCCTGTATTCGCTCATTTGGCTGCGCTGGTTGCTATCTCGAGCGACCGGTTGATGCTCTCCAGCACTGCGTCCTGCAGCTGCCGGAGGTCACGGCCGTAGGTGTTGGTTATGTTGACGTCCTCGAAGAACTTGCCGATGTTCAGCACGATCGAGGTGTTCCTGGTTCCTCCCGTGGTGATGGAGTTCGCGGTGCTCTTGGCGGATGCGGCGGCAGCTGCGGCCGAAGCGCCGGCTCCGGACTTGTCGGTCCCGCCGGCAGCCTCCGGGTCGCTGATGGAGTCCTTCGCCTTCTGCTTCGCCCGCTCATCCGCCAGGTGGCTCTGATAGCCCGCCCCGAATCCGGAGGCCGTCTCCTGCATGCTCGATAAGGCGCGACCCGCGGCTCCTACCCCGGTGATCTCCGAGAAGGCTGTCCGGGCGCTCTCCGCAGCTCCGGCGAAGTCTCCATGGATGAGGCGCGAGAAGGCTTGCCCGATAGCTCCGAGGCCAGTCACGATGCCGGTCAACCTGTCAAGAACGTACTGCTTCAGGGCCCCGCCGAATCCCTTGATGGTGTCCCACACCGTCAGGATGGCGGCCCGGAATCCGGCGAACTTGTTCCAGCAGATGGCGACGGCTGCCGTCAGGGCGGCGATGCCTGCCACGATGAGCCCGATGGGGTTGAGCGACATCGCCAGGTTCACCAACTTCTGCCCCTTCTCCAGGAGGAGCAGGGCGATGTACTGCGCCCTGGTGGCGATGGTCCATCCCTTGGTCACGGCCGTGGAGACGGCTACCGCCGCGTTGTACGCGAGGAGGCCGGCCCCCAGGACGGCGATGACGTTGATGGCCGGGCGGATGACGGCCACGAGTATCTCGATGCCTTTGCTGAGCAGGTTGATGGCAGGGATGAGGAGCGGTTGGATGATGTCGTATATCTCCAGGAGGGCTCCCAGGAACTTGCCCTTCAGCTGCTCCCAAGCGCCGTACGAGGTCTGCGCGATCTGCTCCGTCATCCGGTTGAACTTGCCCCCCTCGCCGGTCGCCCGCTCGAAGGCTGCTCTCACCATGTCGAAGGTGATGAGCCCCTTGGACATCTCGTCCTTGAGGGTGGCGACGGACTTGCCGGTGAGGGTGGAGATGTCCAGGAGCGGGTTGTATCCGGCGTTGATGAGCTGGAGGAGGTCCTGCCCCTGGAGCTTGCCCGCGGCGCTGATCTGGCCGAAGACGAGGGCCAGCTGCTGGAGCTTGTTCTTGTCGCCCATCGCGACGTCTCCGAGCATCTTCAGGTCCTTCACCACGGACTCGGTCGACACGCCGAATCCGAGCATCGTCTTCGCGGCCTCCTGGGTGCCGGTGCGGTCCCAGAGCGTCTCGTCCGCGTACTTGTTGATCTCGCCGAGCATCTTCGCGGCCTTGGCCTCGTTGCCCACGAGGACGTTGAAGGCGGTGGCCGTCTTCTCGGCGTCCATCCCGAGGCGGCTCACCACCCCGATGCCGGCCGTCAGGGCCACGATCGGGTTGGTGATGAACTCCGCACCGGGAAGGCTCCTGAAAGCGTCTCCCAGTCCCTTGACGGCGCGGGACGTCAGGCTCGCGGAGCGGTCGACGTCGCGCAGCTTCCCCTGGACGGCGTTCAGGTTGCTTATGACCTTGACGTCCCCCTTGGTGGATATGTCTATGACGTACTGGGCTGCTTTCATGTTGGTTTGGTTTCAGTGGTTTCAGCGTTTTCCTGCCTCGCTCTCGCGGATGTGCTTGAGCTGGGCGATCATCGTCACCCACTGCTGGTCTGACAGGTTGTCCGGGTCGACGTGCAGGTAGTACCTGAGCATCGTGTCGAAGTAACCGAAGAAGTCAGCCTCGGGCCTCCCGTCAGCCAGCGCTAGAGCTTTTTTATCTCGGCCTCCTTCGTCTCAGCGAGGGCTCCGAGGACGGGCACGACGGCGAGGAAGTAGTCGTCGTTATCCTTGATCTCCGGGTCCCCGTCGATGAAGCACTGGTTCAGGAGGATCTCGGCGAACTTGACCGAGTCCTTCGCCTGGTTGCTGCCGGCCATCGCGTACGAGAGGTCGCGGCGCGTGGGCTTGTGAAGGATGACCTTCTTGTCTTCGACGGCGACCTCGAAAACGTTGCCGTCGCCGTATTTCTTCTTCCAGCCTTCCAGCTGGTCCTGCGTGTAGGTGTACATGGTTCAGTGTGTCTTTTGTGCAAAAAAAAGGAGAGGCCGGGGTTTGCCCGGCCCCATCCGTTACTGATAGTCGTAGACGATGTCGAGCGCGACGAGCGGCAGCTCGATCTCCATGAACTTGTCGTTCTGGTTGAGCCCCTTCGGGACGGAGGTGATCTCCGCGCTCCGGATGAGGTCGGTCTTCACGATGTCGCCCCTGGAGGGGTTGCCGTAGGCCACGATGATGTCGAAGCGGGCGTCGAGGACGTCCCCGCCGGCGGCAGCCGTGAGGGCCTCGAGCTCGGACTGGAGGATCCGCACCGAACCGGCGTACGACTTGTTGCCGTGCTGGATGCCGTGCGGCTTATTACCCTTGGCGTAGAGGGCCTCCTTCTCCTGGTCCGCGTTGTAGCTGACGCCCCGGATGCCGGTAACGTCACGTCCTGCCATCACCACGGTGACGTCGGCCCATTCGTATTCTCTGGTATCAAACATGGCGCACTAGTTTTCGTTGTCAATCAGGAAGCCGATGTTCGCGACGATGTCGCGGGCATATCCGAAGGGACGGACCCGCAGGGTGCCTTCCACCCTGGAGGTGGCGAGGACATTCTGGGACGGGTCGATGAAGAACTTGCAGCCGCTCCCGTTGACGAGGCTGAGCTCGCCGGAGGCAGACATCGCATCGTTGACGGCGCCTTCCACGGCCGCCTGCCAGGACTTCAGGATCGGCGCCTGCATCGTGCCGTCGTTGTCCACCTCGATCTCGTCCAGCAGGAACTGCAGGAGGGTCTCGTAGGCGATCCGGGCGGCCTTGTCGGCCGTGCGGCGGGCGGTGAGATGGGCGTAGTCGTCGGTCGCGGCGACGGCGAGGCGGTCGTCGACGATGTAATAGCCGACGAGGCCGGTGTAGATGCGCGGGCAGATGTAGCCCTTGCTGTAGATGGTGTCCACGGCGTCCATCGCGTCATCCACGAGGGCGGAGCCCAGGTACATGGACTCGGGGGCCAGGGCTCCGGAGGCCACGCGGCCGACGTTGCGCTGCACCGGGACGGATGCGATCCGTCCGGCGAGGGTGCCGACGGCGGCGTTGACGGAGCCCGTCACGGTGTCGCCGATGAAGACGCCGACGCGGTTGCAGGCCAGCGTCGAGAGGTCCTTCAGCGCGGAGGTGCCCGCGTAGGCGCGGCCCTCGATGATGAAGAACACGGGCGCATACTTGTCGTCGGCCATGTGCTCGGCGAGCGCCTGCGCCTTGGTCACGGCGCTGAAGACGTCGGGGTCGAGGCCCTCCGTCACGGTCGGGGTGGTGGTCGCACCGGACGCCACGATGACGCCGCGGACGGCACCGCGCAGCCCTTCCAGGACGGCCTTCAGGGAACCGGTCTCCGCGTCGCACACCGTAGCCATGGACGAGCCGGACAGGCCGGTCACGTACAGCGGCGTACCCTCCTCCGCCTCGGCGTAGAACTGCGAGACGAGCTCGTGCAGACGCGCGTTGTTGGTGGCGTTCACCCCGAGGCCGGCCAGGGAGCCGGAGGAGACGAGCCTGTAAGCCTTGCCCAGCTGGAAGGTCGTGCTCACGGCGGATGCACCGACGACAACCAGCAGGAGGAGGCCGTCCTGGTTGCCAGGGGCCGCTCCGATGAGGCCGTTAAGGTAGTTGATCTTTACTCTGGGGAGCATGTTTTGCTGGTTTAAGGATGCCGCCCCCGACGGGGCCGGAGGCGGCACGGTTCAACAAATTCGGCCCGAAGGCTACTCGGTCACCGTGACGATGGCCAGGATCTCCTTGGTGCCGTTGACGGCCTTGAGGACGGCCTGTCCCGCGGCCTTGCCGGTGACGGTGATGGTGGCGCCGATGGCGGCGCTGATCGTCGCGACGGTGTTGTCGGAGATGCTCCAGCGGGTGTTCGCGGACTCGCCGCTCGGGGTGGCGGTCGCGGTCACGTCCTGGGTAGCGTCCTTCGCGACGGAGATGGAGGTGTCGTCCAGGGAGAGCGCGGTCACGGCGGTGGCCGTGTCGGCGACGATGGCATAGACACCCTTCTTGTCGTACCGGCGGATCTCGCCGCCGACGCGGACCAGGAAGGAGTAGATGTCTGCGTAGTACAGCGGGTTGTCCACGCTGTCGAACATCTTCACCTCGCCGAGGGCACGGGAGAGGGACTCGCGCTGCCAGGCGAGGCCGGCGGCCTTGTCGGTCGTGGCGCCGTCGGCGCCCTTGGCCTTGTAGGTGCCGTCCGCGGCGAAACGGAGGACGGTGGAGCGGCACATGACCTCGAAGCCGTAGAGCATGCCCATGACGCCGCGCTTGACGTCGGCCGCGGCGAAGAAGCCGATGGCCTGGGTCTCGGTCATGCCCTCCAGCAGCTGCTGGTACATGTTCGCGTCCAGCAGGAGGAAACGGTCGGTCAGAGGGACGTTGTCGGCGTTGAAGCGGAGCTGCAGCGCGGAGACGTCGGCCGGGGTGATCTTCTTGCGGAGACCGGTGGCGGAAGGGGTCCACGCGACGACGCCGCCGCCGGTAGTGACGACGCGGTGGTCGCTGTCCGGGCACCAGTTGCCCAGCATGGCCTCGGCGGCCGCCTCGATGAGGGCCTTGCGGTCCTGGTCGATGACGCTGTTCCGCTTGTTGTAGGACAGCTCGACCTGGTCGGCATACGGGATCTTGACCGGGTTGGTGGTCAGCTCATTCAGGGTGTAGTTGACATCCTGGTCGGTACGGGCGTACACGGTGGCCGGGAAGGAGTCACGGTTGAGCACGACGCCGCTCGGGGAGCCGGCGTTGGGGATGTGCACCGTCTTGCCCTCGTTGACGTAGACGTCGTCGTTGACCGCCTTCGAGAGGAAGAGGTTGTCGGCAAAGAGGCCCTCGATGATGGTCCTCTGCCAGATTTCTTTCTGTACTGCCATAGTGGTGTTGATTTAGAGTTTGCGGGGAGGGTTACGCACCGAACTTCTCGGCGAACTTCTGCCGGTAGAGCTCGGGGTGGTTCTCCTTGAGCTCGGCGAGACGCTCGGCCCGGTCGATTTCATCCCAGGACATCTTGGCGAGGTCCTTGGACTCGCCGGCGGCGCCGCCGCCGTTCAGGAAATCCTTGATGCTCGGCTTGCCGGCGGAGGTCTTCGGGGTGGCGTCGATAACGGCACGGGCGGACGCCTCGTCGGCATCCATGAGCTTGCGGAATCCCTCGAGCTGGGAGGACTGGATCCGGCCGTCGGAAACGGCCTGGTTGAGGTAGGCGTCGACAGCCTGCTTCTTGGCCTCGGCTTTCTCCGCCTCCAGGGCGGCCACCTTGGCCTCGAGGGCTTCGACCTTCGCGGCCTGGTTGTTGGCCGACTTGATCTTGGCGAGAATCTGCTCCTCGCTCAAGTTCGCGAAGGACTGGTCCTTCTTGATTTCTTCGATAAGGTCCATATGAGGTTGTTTAGGAGTTGTTTCGGCACGGTTGACGAAGGCGTACACCTGCTCGGCCGTGGGTGCGGGCCCGAGGGCGTCCTGCCCGTCCATGTCATAGATGTAGTCGCACAGGCGGCGGTCGAAGGCCTCCTGGGCGGTAAACCAGTGGTCGACGCCGTCGAAGTAGGCGGCCTTGACCTCCTCGGGAGTCATCCCGCACTTGCGGCTGACCATCGAGGCGAGGGTGGTCTCCAGGGACTCGATGAGGTCCGCGCACTCGCGCATCTCCTTCGCGCCGCCGGCGCAGCCTCCGGAGACCTGGTGCAGCATCAGCCGGGAGTACCGGGACATGTGCAGGGGCTTCCCGCAGAGGGCGATCACACCGGCGATGGAGGCGGCCAGGCCGTCCACGTAGATGTTTACCCGGGCGGTGGAGTCCTTCAGGGCGTTGAAGATCGCGATGCCGGCGAACACCTCGCCGCCCATGGAGTTGATGTGCACGTCGATGTCGCTGTAGGTCTGCTGGAGGGACATGAGTTCCCCCACGGCACCCTCAGCGGAAACGCCGTCCTTCCCGCCGATCTCTCCGTAGAGCATCAGGGAAGCGCGGGTCGGTCCGAGGACGACCACGTTGAAAAACTTGAAACTTTTGTCGGTCATAAGCAAACCTTTTGCGTACGTGTTCCGGTGCAAATTTGGGAAAACCGCTTGCACAAATGAAAAAACATAATTACGCAATACCTGCAGCCGGTATGCGTCAGTTGCAGAAACGGATAGCCTAATTTTGAAATTATCAAAATACGATGTAAAAGTACACCTTTGCAAAAAGTTGTGCTTATGGCAAACCTCAAGAACGAACAGAAGAAGGCTATCGCCCGGGAGCTCTACCTGCACGGCGATTTCACCTTCGAGGAGGTCGCGTCCAAGGTGGGCGTGACCCGTCAGACCGTCTCCAAATGGTCGCACGAGGGTGACTGGCCGTCCATCAAGGCCGGGATGACCGTCGGCAAGGAGAAGACGCTGCAGCACCTGTACGCCCACGTCCAGACCATCAACGAGAAGATCCTGGAAAGCGAGGAGAGGACACCGACGCCCGCCCAGGCGGACATCCTGGCGAAGCTCTCCGCCTCCATCGCCAAGCTCGAGGGCGACAGCGGGATCCGCGAGCTCGTCAACGCCGGCATGGCCTTCCTCACCTGGCTCCGGCAGACGGAACCCGCCAAGGCCGTCGAATTCTGCTCCTACTGGGACGCCTTCATCAAGAGTAAACTGTAGCAGCCATGGCACGGACCGACAAGATGATCATAGCCGACTGGGAGGCCTTCTGCGCGAACATCCGGAAACAGACGCCGGAGGAGGACCTGTCCCAGGCCGAGCTGCAGAAGAAGAAGGCCTGGCTGGAGGCCCGGCCCGTCGAGTGGATGATGTATTTCTTCCCCGCCTACGCCGCCTCCCCCTTCGCGGAGTTCCAGAAGAAGGCCATCAACCGCGTCTGCAGCAACGACGAGTGGTACGAGGTCTGGAGCTGGTCCCGCGAGCTGGCGAAGTCGACCATCGCGATGATGGTGGAGCTCTTCCTGATGCTCACCGGAAAGAAGCGCTACCTGATCATGGTCAGCGCTACCCAGGACGCGGCCATCCGGCTTCTGTCCCCCTACCGGGCGAACCTGGAGGTCAACGGGCGGATCAAGCAGTTCTACGGCGACCAGCAGGGCGCCGTCAAGTGGGAGGAGGACCACTTCGTCACAAAGACCGGCCTCACCTTCCTCGCCGTGGGCTTCGGCAATGCGCCCCGAGGCACGCGCAATGAGAACGTCCGCCCGGACATCATCGACATCGACGACTACGACACCGACCGCGACTGCAAGAACCCGGTGACCCTCGACAAGAAGCAGGAGTTTATCGAGCGGGCGGTCATCCCCACGCGGTCCGTCTCCGTGCCCACCCTCATCCTTGCGAAGGGTAACCTCATCGCGAAGGACACCGTCATCGGACGGCTCGGGAAGAAGGCCGACAAACACATGATCGTGAACATCGTCGACAAGGAAGGGAAGTCCACCTGGCCGGAGAAGAATACACAGGAGCACATCGAGCGCGTCAAGGCGACCATCTCCACCGGAGCCTTCCAGGCGGAGTACATGAACAACCCGATCAGCGAGGGGAAGGTCTTCCGGAACCTCCCGCTCGGGAAGATGCCGCCGCTCTCCAAATTCAAGTTCCTGGTGTGCTACGGCGACCCTTCCACCTCCAACAACGGGAAGAAGGGTAGTTCCACCAAGGCCGTCATCCTCGCCGGCAAGATCCGGACCACCTTCTACATCCTGAAGGCCTTCGTGTCCCATCCTTCGAACGCGGAGTTTATCGACTGGTACTACCAGGTGAAAGACTGGGTCGGAGAGCTGGTGCCGGTCTTCTACCTGGTCGAGAACAACAGCCTGCAGGACCCCTTCTACGAGCAGGTCTTCCTGCCGCTCATCCGGGAGGAGAACAAGCGCCGCGGGGTCAGCCTCTTCATCACCGGCGACGCCCGGCCGAAGACCGACAAGGCTGCCCGCATCGAGGCGAACCTGGAGCCGGTCGACCGGAACGGCGCATGGCTGTTCAACCATGACGAGGCCGAGAACCCGCACATGAAGGAGCTGCTCGACCAGCTGAAGCTCTTCGAGATGACGCTGCCATACCCGGCCGACGGTCCGGACGCCCTGGAGGGCTGCATCGCCGAGATCAACCGGCGGACGATGCAGGAGATGTCCATGGTGGACACCCTCTCCAGGGAGGACCTGATCGACCAGTCGAAGCGCATGTAAACGCCGTTTAAACGACTTTTAGATATGAGCCAATTCATCACACCGGAGGACTACGACGCCTCCATCCACCGGGAGATCCTGGACGCGCTGCTCCGTCATGACAGCGACGTGTCCGACTCCGCCATCGTCGAGATCTGCGAGGACAGGGCCATCGAGGAGATGCGCTGCTACCTGAGCAAATACTACGACTGCGACGCTATCTTCTCCGCGACGGGAGACCAGCGGAACGCGCTCATCCTGATGATGGCCGTCGACATCTCTGTCTATCACATCTTCTGCCAGCACAACCCGTACAAGATGAGCGAGATCCGGAAGGAGCGCTACAACCGGGCCATCGAATGGCTCAAGGCCGTCGCCGCCGCGAACATCACCATCGACGGGGCCCCCAGGCTTCCGGAGGAGGAGCTCCACGCGAACTCTCCCTGGCAGATAGAATCCGAGCTGCTCCGGCCCACCCACCTCTAATCCACCAGCACCATGGCAAAGAAAACCAAGCAAATCACGCAGGCCGGCGCAACCGAGATCCTTCCCGGCCAGCAGAACCCCACCATCATCCTGCAGTCGCCGGAGCTCTTCCACTTCGACATCGGGAAGTACATGGCCGCGCTGGAGACGGCGGAGGCCATCGACTTCCACAACCGGACGCAGCTGTACGACATCTTCCACTCCATCATCACCACCGACGGACACCTCTCCGGCATCGTCGACAAGCGCCTCAGCGCCGTCAGCCGCGAGCGGTTCGAGTTCCAGCGGGACGGAAAGCCCGTGGACGAGGTCAACCGGCAGATCCGCTCCCCGTGGTTCCGCGCGTGGGTCAAGGACGCCGTAGCCTCCAAGCTGTGGGGATTCTCCCTCTTCCAGTTCCGGAGGGACGAGAAGGGCTGGATCACCTACGACCTCATCGACCGGAAACACTTCGACCCGGTGACGAACCAGATCCTGATGTACGAGATGGACGTGACCGGCGTCCCGCTCGAGGCCTTCGACAACTGCCTCCTGGTGTGCGACGACCCGCGCGGCGTCGGCAAGCTGGCCACCTGCGCGCCTTACGCGCTCTACAAGCGCGGCAACATGGGAGACTGGGCGCAGTTCTGCCAGATCTTCGGCATGCCCATCCGGGAGTACACCTACAGCGCCGGAGACGAGGACGCCCGGAAGCGGCTCCTCGCGGACGCCCGGAAGCAGGGCGCGAACGCCGTGTACATCCATCCGGAGGGCTCCTCCATGACGCTGCACGAGGCGGCCGGCAAGAGCGGAACCGTCGACCTGTACGAGCGGTTCCTGGACAACTGCAACGACGAGATGTCCATCGCCGTGCTGGGCAACACCCTCACCACGAAGAGCGACACCAACGGCACCCAGGCGCTCGGCACCGTCCAGGCGAAGGAGCAAATAAAGATCACCGAGGACGACATCCAGTTCGTCCTGGATCTGCTGAACTACGACATGACGGACATCTTCGCCGCCCTGGGCGTCAGCACCGAGAATGGCGAGTTTGTCTGGATCGAGCCAAAGTACCAGGACAAGCAGGTCCAGATCAACGTCGTGTCGAAGCTCAAGGAGATGGGCCTCCCGATGTCCGACGACTACCTGTACGAGACCTTCGACGTGGAGAAGCCCGACGACTACGACGCCCGGAAAGCCGCCATCGAGGCGGAGCAGGCGGCCGCCCAGGAGCGGGCCCGCGAGCTTGCCCGGAGGCTCGATGAAGGAGGACGGGGCGCCGCCGCCGAGCCGACCGCCGAGGAGAGACGGACCTTCCTCGACCGCTTCAGGAGTTTTTTCGGACTAGCCCCGCAGGACGGGGCGAACGGAGATCCCTTGCCCTTCTTATAGACGGCCAGTACGGGTGCAGCTGCCCGGCCTGCGGCGGGCTGAAGAACGAGAGCGCGGCGGAGCTTCCGGTCACGTTCAGCACGGACGCCCTCATCCGTGGACTCCGGGCAATCTACAACCGTGCGCTCGACGTCCGGACCGACATCGAGCGCAGCATCTTCGACGAGACGCTCAGCCTCTTCAACGAGGCGACGGCCATAGGCCTGTCCCAGAGCGTGGATCCTTCGGCCATCACCAACCGGTTCCTGGAGGAGCTGCGCACGAACAACGCCGTCTTCTCGGCCTTCAAGACGCACCGGATGCAGAACGACGTAGCCCGTCTCCTCATCGACCCGGAGACCGGCCAGCTCAAGAGCTTCGACCGGTGGCGCCGAGACGTCAAGGGAATCACCGACCACTACGAGACGGACTGGCTCCAGACGGAGTACAACACGGCCGTGATCAGGGCGCACCAGGCGGCCGACTGGAAGCATTTCATGGAAGAGGCCGACGTCTTCCCCAACGTCCGGTGGATGCCCACGACCTCCATCACGCCGGACCCGCTGCACCAGCACTACTGGGAGACGAAGCTCACCCTGCCGGTGAACCATCCGTTCTGGGACGAGCACCACCCGGGCGACCGGTGGAACTGCAAGTGCTCCCTGATGCAGACCGACGAGCCGGTGAACGCATCCGGTCTCGATGGATGGACGCCACCCCTCCCGATGCCCGGACTCGACAACAATCCGGCCAAGGACGGGAAGATCTTCAGCGACACGCATCCGTACGTCACGGAGGCCTATCCGGGCGCTGTAGAGGCCACACAGAAACTGATGGACGAGAAGACCTACCAGTTTGTGGCAAATACTGTCGAGGATGCACAGAAGTTTGTCACGGACTATATTGCCGAAAGGGTTGATTTCCCGTTCAAGAAGTCACAGCTGGAAAGTGCTTCGAAAGCGCTCGGTATCTTGCGAGAAAGAATGGATTTCTATGGCCTTAAGAAATTTTCAACTTTCAGAACGCCCGAGAAAAAGGGGGCATTAGCCGCATTTGAAGATTTCGACAACTCGTTACGCATTTCTCCGAGGCTCTTCGGAGATTTAACGAAAATGTATGAGAACGAGCAGAAATTCCTCAAAAAGTATGGGTATCCCTATTCGACAAGTCATGTTTCAGTCGATGACATTGTGAGAAATGTCATTGACCATGAATTAGGCCATGCGATAAAATTCAATCATCCTGAGTGGCAGAGAAAGATAATTGACGCACACAGTAAAGACAGGTTGGCGACCAAAACACTTGGGTATTACAGTTTGACGAACCTCGATGAATACTTTGCGGAAGTTATTGCCGGCTATTGGGGTCCTTTGTATAAAGACATGACCAAGATTGAAATAGATCTTGTCGAAGACTTGTTCAAGATAGCGGGTTTCATATAGTAACGATATGGCAGTACCGAATTTCTCCGACATGGTCAAGAAAGACCTGGCCGACCTTCAGAGGCTGAGGGACCGCGTCCTCCCGGTCAAGGTGGGGCGCGCCGTCCAGGCGGGTATCCGGGAGAACTTCCGGAGGGGCAACTTCTACGGGAGCGCTCCCTGGCTGACTCCGCTCCGTACGTCCCTGGGCTTCCGGGGTGCCGGAGGAAGGTACGGGCCGCTCCTGTCCGGAAGCAACCAGCTGATGATGTCCACCGACTACTTCGTCCCGAAGCCCGGCACCGTGGTGATCATAAGCGACACCCCCTACTCCAACACCCACAACGAGGGAGAGGAGATCGGCGTGACCACCAAGATGCGCAAATACTTCTGGGCGCGGCACCTGGAGGACAAGAAGCGCTACGGCGCGGAGGCTCCGGAGACGGAGTTCTGGAAGCGCATGGCGCTGAAGAAGCCGGGAAGCCACATAAAAATCCCCAGGAGGCACTTTCTCGGCCCCGACAAGGCCGTGGACAAGACGGTGCAGGACATCATCAAGCAAGAGCTAGAAAACTTCGTAAAAACGCATAATCATGGAACAACTACTGCTTGACCTCATCAACCTCATAAGCAAGGGGATGCCGGGGCTCGTCACGGTCGACGAGGACTACGGCCAGCTGGAGATGATCAACCGGGAGGACCGGTCGACCTACCCGCTCGTCTTCCCCGCCGTCCTCATCGACGCGGCCGAAGTCGTATGGTCGAACATCGCGGGCCTTTCGCAGAAGGGAGAGGCCACCGTCCGCGTCCGCCTCATCATAGACTGCTACGACGACACCCACGCCGGATCCGGCACCACGCGCCTCATCGAGGGGCGGGCGGAGATGGTCTCCAGGGTGCACCGGCTCGTCCAGGGATTCCGGGTCAACCGGCACACGCAGCTCATCCGGACGGCCAGCCGGTTCTACACCTGGGACCACGGCATCAAGGTCTACGAGCAGACCTACACGGGCACCGTGACGGAGCTCATCAAACCCGACAAGGAGACCGTCCACGCAGACCCGCACGTCGACGTGGTCATCCACCGGCCCGGTGAGCGAATCTTCACCGGCGAATACACGGAAGAGTTCGACTAGACACGAAAGAGCCGCGGCAGGATCCTGTCGCGGCTCTCTCTATGTCTGGTGCTTATTGCTTCCCGTTGTTTTCCCTCATCCACTTCTCGGCTTGTTCACACCAATCATCACACTCGCTTGAACGGTGATACTCTGGTTGCCCTTCCTGAAAGCAATCCGGGCATAGGAAAGCACCGGAAGGAGTTGCTTCAAAAGTAAGACAATGCCATCCGTGGCGGATGAGCCATTGAACGATGAAGATAGTTGCAGACGGACAATGCGGGTCGAGAAGTTCCAGCTTCTTGCCGTACATATTCGGAGTTTCAAGCGTTTTCCCGCATCGATAGCATTTCACTTTTTGGACACGGGAGTTCATTCCGAGCGACTCTTTCACATCGCCAACATTCAGAGATTGACGAGGTGCGAAAATGGCTTTGAGAAAATCTGTTTTATCCATTAGTACGTTTCATAAAAAAGTCACACCTTGTACCATCCTTTGACAAATGGGTTTGCCGCGCTGATTTTGCTTTGTGGAAAAAGTCTCCGATAACAGTCGTCCTCCAACATTTGACTTTTCCTTCCCCTTTTTCGGCGCAGTCTCTACATATTAAGTCCGGTCTCATATATACTCACTTGATTGACGCGATCTCGATGTAGCTGTCTCCGGGCTCCACGAAGGTTCCGATGCGAAGGAAGCCGTAACGGTTCTTGATAAGGAGGCTCGCCCTCTTGTTATCCACCTTGGTAGCAACGTTCCACGTAAGGGCCGCCCTGTAGCCGTTGATGAAGGCCTCCCGGGCGATCTGGGACACTCCGCCGCAGTAGGATCTTCCGTTGGGATAGCGTTCGGCCGCGAGCGCTTCCTCCCTGGTTAGATTTCCCATATGCTATGAGACATTTTAAGAGAGACATCCCATCCTCTCCTGCTCAGCTCTCCGGCAAGCTCGATGTCTGTGAACTTTGCCAGTTCGAGCTCCGCTTCCTTCTTCACGGGTTCCTTCCTGGAAGGGGCCGGATTCTCCTTTTTCTTTGGGGGTGGAGCACCCGGCTTTTCGTCCTTCTGAGCGGCCCGGCGTCTCCGGCCAGCCTCCATGGTCTTTTGGTTGTGACAGGGCTTGCACTCGTCGCCGTGACCATCCTTGTGCGTTTTGTTCAGGTAGAACTCCTCGATGGGCTTGTATTCGCCGCAGATCCGGCAGCGCTTGCTGACCACCTTACCCGTCTCAGGGTCAACTACGGGCGGATACTGGGGCTTCCGGCCGCGTGGTTTCTGGAGTCTCCGAGAAACTTGCCCCGTGATTTCATCCGCAACCTCCTTTCCGAGTTCCACGGCCGTCTTCTCCTTCCAGCACTCCCGCACCCAGAGGTAGCCTACCGGCTGGCCGGTCTCCCTGCACGTGGGATCATCGCAGTTCGAGCAGTAATCCGCGCAGTTTCCGCAAACTTTCGATATTATTTCAGCCATAATAATCAATCTTTGAATAGGGCCCGTCAGAGGGCGGGCCCGGGTTAATCTTCGATCGTGTCAGGCATCATCGAGAACAGGCGCTGCAGCTCCTCCGGGACCTCCCTGGGCTTCCTGGCCCTGATGACGCCCGGGCGCATGATCCTGCGCAGCTGCTCATCCTTGAGGGCACACCGCTGGATGATCCGGAGGATGGTCGCCTCGGACAGGAAGAACTCCTCCTCGCTGAGCTGACGGACGGCGTCGTCGCTCCTATACCGCTGGATCTCCGTCCAGTAGTAGAAGCGCGCCGCGATCTTGGCATTCCGCTTCTCCAGCAGCCGGGTGTCGCGCCTTGCTCTCATGGC
>Ga0310696_10004473_pt1 | contig 17142 bp, 14 predicted proteins | sample AusTroGonzalo_MG_4_FD_203885 | JGI IMG/M metagenome (GOLD analysis project Ga0310696, IMG submission 203885) | Bovine rumen microbial communities from tropical cattle in Woodstock, Queensland, Australia - Gonzalo_02 (v2) (version 2) | ecosystem: Host-associated > Mammals > Digestive system >...
CGGGTTCTCCCCGAGCCATTCGATCGCCCCGACGAGCGGCGCGTTCAAAAAGAAATAATAGCCCGAGCCGAGCAAAAACCAGATGACCGAAAAGAGCGGGCAGATCACGCCGAGGACGTTGCCGAAGCGGTCGGAATAGTCCCAGAGTTTGATGTGCAGAAGCCGGATGAAGATCACGCCGGTCAAAAACTCGATCAACGTAAGCGAAACGCCGATCACGACGATCCGGAGGATGTGCTCCGGCGCGCCGGACAGTCCGGCAAAATCAAGATTGGAGAGCCCGTAGAGAAGCATCACGCCGAAGCCGTAGAGCGGGATATAGGGTCCGACGAGAAAGCCGGGGTTGATCCACTTCTTCGCCGAGAAGAAGCGACGGTAGAAGACCTCGAGGACGTAGCCGGCGAGCGAACCGAAAACGAACAAAGTCGATACGATCACAAGGCGGTTCATACGGCGTACCTCCCGGGATCAGTCGTCCACCGTCGACAGGAAGGCGAGAAATCCCTCTCTGCCCGCCTCGGACGCGGGATAAACGCCGGCGTCTTCGAGCACGCGGACGAAAACGGCGCCGATCTCCCGGTAGAGGATCTCGTTCACGTTCTCGCGCGTGAAAGAATGGCGGGCGCGCAGCTCGTCGAGCCAGTCGGCGTGCTTTTCGAGCGTGGGGTCGGCGCGGTAGTCGGCGCCCGAAAGGAGCGCCTCCGCCGCCTGCGCCATCTCGGCTTTCAGCCGGGCGGGCAGAACGGCGAGACCCATCACCTCGATCAGCCCGATATTTTCCTTTTTGATATGGTGCAGTTCCTTGTGCGGATGGTAGAGCCCGAGGGGGTGTTCGGGGGTCGTCAGATTGTTGCGGAGAACGAGGTCGAGTTCAAACTCGCCGTCGCGCACCCGGGCGATCGGGGTGATCGTGTTGTGGGGTTCCCCGTCGGTTTCTGCAAAGATCATCCGATCGGGGTCGGAATAGGCGCGCCATTTTTTCAGAACGCGATCGGCGAGGTCGACCATCGCGGCGCGGTCGGATCCCCTGAGACGAAGCACCGAGAGCGGCCAGTCGACGATCCCGCATTTGACGCCGGGATAGCCGCGGAAGGAGATCGTCTGCGCGATCTTCGCCCGCTCCATCGGGAAGACGTGGCGTCCGCCCTGCATATGATCGTGCGAGAGGATCGAGCCGCCGACGATCGGCAGATCGGCGTTCGAGCCGATGAAATAATGCGGAAAACGCGAAACGAAGCCGAGCAGTTTGCAGAAGGTCGAACGGTCGATCTTCATCGGTTCGTGGCGCGCGGAGAGCGCGATGCAATGCTCGTTGTAATAGACGTAGGGCGAATACTGGAGATACCAGAGCGCGCCGTCCATATCGAACGGGATCTGCCGGAGATTGCCGCGCGCGGGCTTCGCCTCGTTGCCGGGATAGCCCTCGTTTTCGTGGCAGAGCAGGCACTTCGGATAGCCGCTCTGCGGCAGGAGTTTCGCCGCCGCGATCGCCTTCGGATCCTTTTCGGGTTTGGAGAGGTTGATCGAGAGTTCGATCTCGCCGTAACGCGAGTCGACCGTCCAACGAACGTCGCGAGCGATCCGGTCGCGCCGGATGTAATTGCAGTCGCAGGACAGCCGGTAGAAATAGTCGGTCGCCTGTTTCGGATCGGCGGCGGAAAGCGACTCGAAACGCGCGATCACCTCCGAGGGGCGCGGGGTCAGGATCGCCATCAGCGCCGTGTCGAAAAGATCGCGGTAGGTCACGGTATCCGCGGGGATCAGCCCGTTTGCCGCGGCGTGATCGCAGAGCGTCGCGAGGATCTCGGGAAGCGGCAGTTCGCGCGGCGACGGAAGCCCGCCGTCAAGCGATACGGCGAGTTTGTCGGCGAGTTGATTCGAGAGATACGCGCGGTCGAGGGGCGAAGAGAGCCCCGTCCTCTCGCCGTAGGCGAGAAGGTCGGCGATCGCCTGCACGACGTTCTTTGTTTCGGTTTCTTTCATTCCGTCATTTCCTTTTCCGTCCCGGCGCTCGTCGGCTGCCGGACCAACAGGATTATTATAACATAGTCTTTCGCTTCTGTCTATACGCGAGGGCAAATCCGGCGCTCTTTTTTTCGTCCCGTCCGCGCCGCCGCCGACGCGGGCGAGCGCGCGCTCGATCGGAAGGATCAGGAAGGTCGCCGCGACCGCCTTTCCCGCGTCGGGGAGAAGGAACGGAAGAACGGCAAGGCGGAGAACCGTCCCGGGATCGTTGTCAGTAACGAGTCCGAACTGAAGCGCCCCCGCAAGGTAACAGGCAAGCAGTCCCAGAAGGAAGAATACCGGACGGAGCCGCGGACGGTTCTTACCGAGCCCCGCCAGCAGAACACAGGGAAAATAGCCGAGCAAAAAGCCGCCGGTCGGGCCGATCAGGACCGAATACCCCCCTCGGAATCCGCTGAAAACGGGAACCCCTACCGCTCCGATCGCGACGTAGACCGTCACGGCGATCAGACCGTCGACCGGTCCGAGAAGCCCGCCGCAAAGGAAGAGAAAAAGGGTCGCGAGGGTGATCGGGATCGCACCGATCGGGATCGTCCAGGGGCAGGCGACGCAGAGCAGCGAGGCGAAAACGGCGGAAAGGGTCATCCGCCGGAGCGCGCGTTTCGGATCGGTCATTTGCCGCCCTCCGAAAGCCGGACGCTGACCTCGCCCGAAAAGAGCCGTTCGGTCGAGCCGTCCCCGTACGCGACGATCAATTCACCGCGGTCGCCGACGTCGAGGACGCGCGCCGGCGTTTCGGTATCGCCGCGATAAACCGTCGCCTCTCGGCCGATCAAAACCGAGCGGCTGCGCGATTCGGAAAGGATCTCCTGCGCGAGCGGAGACGGAGCGACCGCCTCGATCTCGCGGACGGCGCGGACGATCAAGCGCGCGCGATCCGGGACGCGTCCCCCTTCGCGCTCGACCGTCGTCGCGATCCCGTCGAGTTCGGGCGGCAGCGTCCCCGCAAGGTTGATCCCGACCCCGACGATCACGAATTCGGGCGTTCCGCTTTCAAGATCGGCGACCGCCTCCGAGAGGATGCCGACCGCCTTTTTTCCGTTCAGAAAAAGGTCGTTGACCCATTTGATCCCGACCGTGAGCCCGGTCTCGGCTTCGAGCGCCCGCGCGACGGCGACGGCGACCGCGCCGGTCAGCGCGGCGACGTCGGAGAGCGGCAGAGTCGGACGGAGCAGCAGACTGAAATACGCGCCGCCGGGAGGGGAGGCAAAACTGCGCCCGCGCCGCCCTCTCCCCCCGGTCTGCCGCTCGGCGACGACGAGCGTTCCCGTCGGCGCTCCCTCGGCGGCAAGCGCGCGGAGGTCGGTATTGGTCGACCCGGTCTCGGAGAGCCAGATCACGCGACGACCGCTTTCGGCAAACGCCCGGAGCAAAGCGACTTCAAAGGCGCGTGCCCCCTCCGGAAGAAGGCGGTAGCCGCTGCGGGGATCTCCCGGGATCGCGTAGCCGGCGTCCCGCAGCGCGTTGATCTGCTTCCAGACCGCAGCCCGCGTCACGCCGAGCGCCGTCGAGATCTCCTCCCCCGACACGACCTCTCCCGCCGCGAGTGCGGCAAGGATCTTTTCACGATTCGGATTATCGCGCATATAATCGCCTCCCTTCCCCGTTTTTTCTGCGTCGATTATAGCATGGCAGGGCGAAATTGTCAACCGAAAGCGGAAAAAGGTTTACAAGAAAAGAATGGACAAAAACGCGCCGAAGAAGGGGCAGGATCGCTTCTCGTTTTCCCCGTTCACTTTTCCCTTGACTTTCCCCCCGAGATGTGTTATACTACTTCCGTTCGATGGGGTATAGCCAAGCGGTAAGGCACAGGACTTTGACTCCTGCACTCGCTGGTCCGAATCCAGCTACCCCAGCCATGCAAAAGACCTCTTTTGTCTACCAAAAGAGGTCTTTTGCAACTAAGTGTTCCGCCGGCGCGGAACGTGAAGTGTCCTTCGGACGTGAAGCGAGGCTTCGCCTCGTGAAGTGCCTGCGGGCGTGAGTAGCGGAACACTTAACTTCACTTTGCGGCGGAGCCGCAATACTTCATTAGGGAGCGAAGCGAACGTCTTCACTTGCCCGTAAGGGCAAACTTCACTATTGAATTATTCATATTATGGATATAGAAAGAAAAGGAAAAACAGATCGACAAATCGGGATTTCGGAGGAGAAACGATTATGCCAAAGCAAAACATCTACGACGATCCCATATTTTTTGACGGCTACATGAAGATCCGCGAAAAAGAAGGCAACGCAAACGATCTATTTGAGATACCGGCTCTGTTATCGCTCTTGCCGGACTTGTCGGGAAAGTCCTTGCTCGATTTGGGATGCGGTTACGGCGAGCACTGCAAAATGTTCATCGATATGGGAGCGAAAAGCGTCGTCGGCGTCGATATTTCAGAAAAAATGCTTGAAGTGGCGCACAGAGAAAACAGCGATCCGAAGATCACCTATTTGAATATTCCTATGGAGGACATAGACAAGCTGGACGGACGGTTTGACGTTGTTGTAAGCTCGCTCGCAATTCATTACGTTGAATCTTTTGCCGAAGTTGTAAAAAAGATATATGACAAGATGAACACAAACGGAGTATTCGTCTTTTCGCAGGAACACCCGATCGGAACAGCTTACAGCAACGGCAACCGGTGGACAAAAGACGATAACGGGAACAAGCTATACGTTAATCTTTCCAATTACTGCGTGGAGGGGGAAAGAGAATCGACGTGGTTTGTAGAAGGCGTAAAAAAATATCACCGTACGTTCTCTACCATTGTGAATACTCTGGTCGACGTCGGATTTACCGTTGAGAGAATGATAGAACCGTTCGCCGACGCGGAAATGCTGAAAAAGTATCCTGAGCATGACAATTTGAAACACAAGCCCGATTTTCTGCTCGGTAAAGCAAAAAAGATGTAGACAAATTCCGGTTTGTTGAGAGAAAAACGCACGGATACGTAGTAACTTCATATCCGTACAAATAACTTTTCTTAGCTTGAAATCCGTACTTTTTGGCGGTCTTTTACATAAAGGAATCTCCCGCGCCTTGCGTGCGGGGGATTCCTTTATTACCGAGTGTGCGAATCGGACCAGCCGAGTTTTCGCACCGGACGGGGCGGAAACTCTTCTGTCCCGCCATCCGATAAAGTTTCCCTTTCCTCGCTTTCGGGCGGGACAAGCGGTCGCGAATCCAGCTACACCAGCCAGAAAAGAGCACTGCAAAAGCAGTGCTCTTTTCAACTAAATCCGTCCTTGCGGACGGGGGGAATCCGCTCCGCGGGTGAAATCGCTTCGCGGTGAAATCCGCACTTCGTGCGGGTTGGGGGACGGATTTAATTTCACCGAATGCGTCAGCATTCGATTTCCCCCGAGGACACAGTCCGAGGATTTTGCGGCACTGCGATCGCCGACCAGTTGATCGGCTCGACGCCGTGCGACGAAAGGAAGGCGTTCGCGCGGGAGAAATGCCGGCAGCCGAAAAAGCCGTTGTACGCCGACAGCGGGCTCGGGTGCGCCGCCTCGAGGATCAGGTGGTTCGGGTTCGTGATCAACGCCTTCTTCGAGCGGGCGTTCGAGCCCCAGAGCAGAAAGACGATCGGGCGGTCGGATCGGTCGAGCGCGCGGATGATCGCGTCGGTCAGGGTCTCCCAACCGTGTCCCTTGTGACTTTGCGGTTGCCCCTCGCGCACCGTCAGAGTCGTGTTGAGAAGTAAAACCCCCTCTTTTGCCCACGGCGTAAGGTCACCTGTCGGCGGCTCCGGCATACCGACGTCGCTTTCCAGTTCGCGAAAGATATTCTTCAGCGACGGGGGCGGTTCGATCCCGGGGCGCACCGAGAAGCAAAGCCCGTGCGCCTGTCCCGCGCCGTGGTAGGGATCCTGCCCCAGGATCACGCACTTCACCTTGGCGTAGGGCGTCGTTTTCAGGGCGTTGAAAATATCGAACATTCCGGGATAGACCCGGTGCGTCCGGTATTCCTCTTTCAGGAACTCGCGGAGTTCGAGGTAATAGGGAGAAGAAAACTCCGGTGAAAGGATCGCGTCCCAATCGTTTCCGATGTTGACCATATTCCGCCCTCCTTTTTCTTTATTGTACCACGGAGAGGCGAAAAAAGCAACCGTTACGCGAAACTCGTCTCGATCACCCGCGGGCAGACGGCGGGCGAATAGCGCCAAGCGTCGATGTGCGAAACGCGCTTCGGATCGGTGAAATACCGCGGCGGGCGACGGTGACGTAGCCCCGGGGTGCCCGGTTCGCGCCCGACGGGCTCGCGTCCCGCGTCGATAATGATCAGTTTGACTTTCATCTTTTCGGGAATGATGCTCTTGATGAAGACGGCGACCGAGCGGTCAACGGCAACTCCCGCCTTCGGTTCGGCAAGTCCGGCGAGATTCGGAGTCAGTTCGACGAAAACGCCGTAATTCTCGATGCTCCGAACGATCCCGGTGACCGTTTCTCCCGGTGAAAAGAGGGCGGCGTTCTCCTCCCACGTGCCCCAGAGTTCGCGCTGCGAAACGAAGATCCGTCCCTCTCCGTCGACGCTCTTCACCACGACCGGGATCCGATCTCCCGGCGCGAACCGAACGCTCGGATGCGAGATACGCGAAACCGAGATCGAATCGATCGAAAGCAGAGAGACGATCCCGCATCCGACGTCGCAGAACGCCCCGAAACACTCGAGATGCGTGACGGCGGCGGGGATCACGTCGCCCTTCGTCAACGTCGATACGTACTCGCGATGGCATTCCTCCTGCGCCAGCCGCCGCGAAAGGATCGCGCAGGGTCCGCCGTCGTCGCCCCGCCGGAAACCGAGGATCACAAAGCAGACCGGCTTCCCCACCCGGGTCAGGATCGCGATGTCCTTGACCGGCTCGCCGGTCGGAGACCAGACGACCTCTTCGCGCGGCATGATCCCCGGGATCCCGCCGAGATCGAAATGCAGGTTGAAATCGCCGTCGGCAAGAAGCGCGAAGGACTCCAGGATCCTTCGCTTTTCGTACGCGCGTTCGAGCGCGCGGACGGAGGACAGGTATTCCCTGTTTTCGTAGTCGCGGATCAGTTCGCCCTCGGGCGGATATCGGTTGTTCATCTCGCACCTCTTTCACGTTCCTCGTTTTTCGGGTCGCCCCGTTCGGTACATCCTATGCGGGGAAAAGGTGCGATAGACCCGAAGAAGCGAACGCCCGGACACAAAAAGAAGCGGGCAACAATGCCCGCTCCTTTTTCGCTTCTTTCTCCCGTGCGCCGGTTTCTTATAAGACCTTCAGCGCCGCTTCCACGGTGATCCGAAACTTCGACAGTTCGGCTTTCATCAGCGGTTTCCTTTCGGTTTTTTAACGATTGTTTCCGGCGTTCCGGTCCCGGATCGGTCCTTACGGCGTCCGGGCGGCTTATTGTCCTTTCGGAAGCGTGTACCACTTCGCCATCAATTTGTCGAGCACGTCCTGCTTGGGGGAACGGTTTTTCTCGTACATTTCCGTGATATACGAAGAACCGGCGACGAACTGTTGCCCCATCATAAGCCGATGCCAGCGCGGCTCTTCGTTCTCTCCGTCGACCGTATAGTCGCGCCCGTAGATAATGCCCTCGTAGATCAGGTCGAGCATCCGGTCGGTCCCCTGGTCGTAGGTCGTCGTCTTGTATTTGGTCACGATCTGCAAAAACTCCTCGCGGATCGCGGTCGAGTGCTCGGTGCAGTACTGCACGTACGCCGAGAGCACTCTCGTTTTGCGCGAATTGGCGTTGACGTTGATCGCGCCGACGTCGCCCTGATTGATGATGATCGTATTATACTGCTTTTCAACGTCGGTTTTCGGACAGGGGACGACCGAGAAGAGGTCGGTCATCAGTTGGAACGTGTCGTCCTCCAGCATACCGAGCGTACAAACGCCCGCAAAAAGCAGTTCGCTCGCGGCAAACTTGGTATGGTGGTAGGCGGCGCCGGGCTTGTCCGCTGTGTTTCCGGAGAAGGGGTAACTGGTCGTCAAAGAACCGGAGCCCTCGAACACCGATTTCACGCAGTCGAAAATCCGGTTCAGCCCGCTCAGATCGTCGGCGTACTTGATCCATTGCTTTCCGTTATACGGGTTCGACGCGTCCTCTATGATATACGTCTCGGTCAGTTTTTCGCCGCAGGAATAAACGAAACTGGCGGCGTTGATCCCGCCGTATCCGTCGGCGATGATGCCGAGGACGTCGTCGATCGAATCCTGGTTGTCCCCGTCTTTGTCAAACCAGATCGCCGTGCAGAGTTTGCCGAGGACGTCCCAGGTCCACCCTCCCTCTTCCACGAGATCGAAGAAGCGGAGCGTAAGATTCTCATCCGGGTCAAGCTCTTCCCCCTCTTCGAGGATCGCTTTCGCGAGTTTGTCGGCGTTGGCGTCCATCATCGTCATATTGAACGGAATGATCGAGATCGCGCGCATAACGTCGAGGAAATAGTCGCCTCCGAGGATGTAACCGCGATCGCCGGAAAACGACAGGTTTTTCATCCACTCCCAAAGCCAGCCGTCGGTCGAAAAGTCAAAATACCCGTTTGGGATCGCCCACACGTCCTTGAAACTCCCGTTGCGCAATTCTTTGTTCAGGTCGTTGAGCATATTGACGAAAAGATCGGGCGCGTCGGGATCGTTTCCGTGGACGACGGTGTTGATCGGCGCCGCCTGTTCACCGAAGCCGAGATCCCAAAACTCGTACTCGACCGTCGTGTTGAAAAGGGCGCTTGCCGCTTGATTGCGCTCGTAGATCATCACCTGGATCACGGGCGTCTCGCCAGCCGTAATCGAATCGGGTCCCGCCAGATAGATATTGTTTTTCGACATCTTTTCCGCCGAGCCGCCGACGCTGCACTCGATCTTCAGTTTCCGGTCACGCTCCGCGAGTCTGGTGAGCTGGGGAGCGATCTCCTCCCACTTCAATTCGGGATCGACGGTCGTTGCCGGTTCGGTATCCGGTTCGGTTTCCGGTTCGGTCACGGGATCGGTCGCCGCGTCGGTCGCCGCGTCGGTCGCCGGTTCGGTCAAGGTGGAAGTCGCCGCATTGGCGGCCGCTTCGGTCACGGCGTCGGTCGCCGCGCCGGTTGCCGCGGCTGTCACGGCGGAGGTCGCCGGAGCGGTCGCCGCGTCGGTTGAAGGAGCAGTCTCCGCGCCGGTTGCCGCGGCTGTCACGGCGGAGGTCGCCGCATCGGTTCCCGGCGTCGTCGCCGCAGGCGTCTCTTCGCTCTTGCCGCAGGACGCGAAACCGAAAACGCCAAGGATCATACCCAGAACAAGCGCGAACGCGACCAAACTCTTTTTCACAAAGCCACCTTCTTTCAATTCGTTAGGAACGATCCCGTCAAGCGGTTCGTTCACCACCATTATAACACAAGCCGATTCTCGTTTGCAAGGGGCTTATTCTATTTGCCGGGGTACTATTCAAGTTTATAGAAAAATCGTTGTATGCAAAAACGAAAAAAGAACACATTTCCGGTTTTCATGGGAACAAAGAGGAAGCGGAAAAAGATACCGACCGCTTGGCAGAGCAAAGGGAGGTCTTGCCCCCGGTGGATTCGGACGCGCGACGGGTTCCGTCGCGCTACCACCGTCTCTCGCCTGAACTATGAAAAAAGGCGGCTTTTTCGGATGGCGAGAGACTTGGAGTTTTCAGCGCCCCGCGCTGAAAACTCGGGTGGTCCGAAGACAACTGAACCCACCAACAACAGGCGACCTGCCTTGCGCAGGTCGCCTGTTGTTGGTGGGGGAAGGTGGATTCGGACCACCGAAGTCAGAGACAACAGATTTACAGTCTGCCCCCTTTGGCCACTCGGGAATTCCCCCGTATTCGGTTGTTTCCTTTCGGAACAATAGGATTATAGCAGACGGGACGGAAAAAGTCAAGACATTTTTGAAAAATGTTTTGGAATTGCGTCCGCAAAGGAGAATCCCGCGGACGCGTCGGCAAAAACGTCCCCGCGCGGGGCGAACGGTCTGGTTTTGAAGAAGACCGTGATCGAAAGCACCATCGGGCTGATGCATAAAAACGGGATGGAGATCGTGTCGGAAGGGGTCGAAACGCGCGAGCAATTTGACGCGATGTGCGCGCTCGGCGTCGAGTACGTTCAGGGATATTACTTCTCAAAGCCCTTGCCCGAAGCCGATTTTCTCGCGTTTCTCGACCGGAACGCCCTCGCCTGACGGGGGAAAAAATATTTTTGAAAAAGACTTGCATTTTCGGTTTTCGTATGCTATAATGCTTCTGTTCACGGTCCGGGCGGAGTCTGCCCGATCCGGGAAGAGACAGAACAGTCCTCTGCGATGCTCCGCACGAATGTTCGTATGAAGGAGGAGCCAATGAATAAGATCGAGGCTTTTACGAGTGAGCAGCTGAAAGCGGAAGTTCCCGCGTTCAGCATCGGCGATACCGTGCGCATCGCCAACAAGATCAAGGAAGGTTCGAGAGAGAGAATCCAGATGTTCGAGGGCGTCGTGATCGCGCGCCGCAACGGCGGGATCTCCGAGACCTTCACCGTCCGCCGCGTCTCCTACGGCTGCGGCGTGGAAAAGACCTTCCCGATCCATTCCCCCAACGTCGTCAGCGTGGAAGTCATCCGCTACGGTAAAGTCCGCCGCGCGAAACTCTCCTACCTGCGCAACAGAGTGGGTAAGGCTGCCAAGGTCAAAGAGGATATCTGATTTTGGGGCTGTCGCATTCAGCGCAGAACGGAAAGCACGGTTAAGACAAAAAAGAAAATGCCGTTTGTTTTTCACTCTTGTGACGATCAGAGGTGAAAAACCTACGGTTTTTTCTTTCATTATAAGTGCTTTCCTATCCCCGTTCTCGCCCTCTCCGAGTACGAAGTACACGTTCGGAGCGAGAGCGGGGATTCTGCATCTGACTGCGGCAGCCCGTCTGCTATTGAAGCGTCCGCGAGCGTCACACGCCCATATTCTCGGGCAGTTTGGCGCCGCCGAGGACGTGGAAGTGGATGTGTTTTACCGACTGACACCCGTCCTCGCCGACGTTGGTGATCACGCGGTAGCCGTTTGCAAGCCCCAGCGACGCGGCGATCTTCGGGATCGCGAGAAAGATCTTTTTGACCTCGTCGGCGTTATCCCCGTCGATCGCGTCGGCGGAGGGGATATGCTTCTTCGGCACGACGAGCGCGTGGACCGGCGCCTGCGGGTTGATGTCGGCAAACGAATAGACCGACTCGTCCTCATAGAGTTTTTTCGAGGGGATCTCGCCCCGGATGATCGCGCAGAAAATGCAGTCCATTTCGGTTCCCTTTCTTTTCGGTCGGATTCGGGGAGCGTTCCCCCTTGCAAACAGTATAGCACGGTTTTGCCCCGAATGCAACAGCGGGAGGTGATTTTTTGCCGTCGGTTTTATCGGAATTATTCGGGCGCCCCGACCTCTCGGAGGCGGTCGTTTCCGCGGTCGCCGCCGGGCGTCCCCTCCTGCTCTACGGAACGGGGGACGGCGCCGTCAAAGTGCTGGCTTGGCTTTCCGATCTCGGCGTTTCCCCCGACGGGGTCTTCGTCAGCCCCGCTTTCGCGAGGGGGCAGACCTTTCACGGCTATCGTGTACTCACCCCGGACGAGGCGCTCTCAAAATGGAAAGACCCGCTGGTCCTGCTCTGCTTCGCGACGCGCGACCCCGCCGTGATCGGAGAGATCGCGGCGCTCGCTGGGCGGTGCGCGTTGCGCGCCCCGGACTTTCCCGTCGCGGAGGGGGCTCATTTCGATCCGGCGTTTGCCCGCGCGCACCGGGGCGAGATCGAAAAGGCGCACGCGCTCTTCTTCGACGGACGGTCGCGGGAGGTCTATTCTTCCCTGCTCTCGTATAAACTGTCGGGGGAACTCCCCGAACTGTTCGCCTCGGCGGACCCGGACTACGACCCCCTCTCGCTTCTTCCCTCCGGGCGGATCGTCCGGGCGCTCGACGGCGGCGCCTACGACGGCGACACGGCGCGTGCGTTGCTCGCCGCCGTTCCCGGAGTGCGCGAGATCCTCTGCGTGGAGCCCGACGGGCGGAATTACCGCCGTCTGCTCGCCTATCGGGATCGTGAGACCCGCGCGACGATAACCCCCCTGCAAGTCGCCCTCTCCGACCGACCCGGGGCGGCAACGCTCTTTGCCTCGGGCAACCGGAACTCGACTCTGTACCGCCGCTCGCACGAAGCGAAGCGCGAGGAGATCGCGGTCGCGACGATCGACGGGGTGATCGGGGACGGGGCGGTCGATCTCATCAAACTCGACGTCGAGGGAGCCGAAGCCGCGGCGCTTCGGGGCGCCCGTGAAACGATCCGGCGCTGCCGTCCCGTTCTGCTGGTCTCGGCGTATCACCGGAGCGAGGACCTCTTTGCGCTTCCGCTTCTGCTCTCAAACCTCTGTCCCGGCTACCGCCTGCTGCTCCGGCGGCGGCTGTGCGTTCCGGCGTGGGAGGTAGATCTTCTCGCCCTGCCGGACTGACGTAACGAAAGGAAAAAGACATGGAACTGCTCTCCCCTGCCGGCAACCTTGAAAAAATGCGCGCCGCGATCAATTTCGGCGCCGACGCCGTCTACCTTGCGGGTCCCGGTTTCGGGTTGCGGGCGGCGTCGACCGAGTTCTCGTCCGACGGGCTGTTTGCCGCGGTCGCCGAGGCGCACGAAAAGGGCGTCAAGGTCTACGTGACGGTGAACGCGATGCCGCACGAGGGCGACTATCCGGCGCTTTTCGGGTATCTCGATCTGCTCGCGCGGGTCGCGCCCGACGGGCTGATCGTATCGGATCCCGGCGTGATCGCGCTGTGCCGGGAACGGCTGCCCGGAATCGCGCTCCACCTCTCGACCCAGGCGAACGCCCTCTCGAGCGCCGCCTGCCGCGTCTGGTACGGGATGGGGGTCAGGCGGATCGTGCTTGCGCGCGAACTCTCGCTCTCCGAGATCAAAGAGATCAAACGGAACGTTCCCGCCGATCTTGAACTTGAGGCGTTCGTGCACGGCTCGACGTGCGTCTCGTACAGCGGGCGCTGCCTGCTCTCAAATTACTTTACCGGGCGCGACGCGAACCGCGGCGACTGCACCCAGCCCTGCCGCTGGAAGTATCGGGTCGGGCGCCTATCGGGCGAGATCGTCGAGGAGAGCCGCCCGAACGAGCCGATCCCGGTCGAGGAGGACGCGGGCGGGACCTTCATTCTGGCGTCGCGCGACCTCTCGATGATCGAACATCTTTCCGACCTCGCCGACGCGGGGATTTCCTCGCTCAAGATCGAGGGGCGGATGAAGAGCGCCCTCTACGTCGCCGCCGTGACGAACGCCTACCGGATTGCGCTCGACGCGCTCGCGCGGGGCGAGACGGCGATCGATCCGCGCCTGCTTTCGGAACTCGAATCGGTCTCGCACCGCGAGTATTCGACCGGGTTCTACTACGGCAATCCGCACGACGAGGCGAACGTCGTTTCGCGCCCCGGTTATCTCGGGGAAAAGTCGTTTCTTGCCGCCGTGGTCGCCGTCGACCCCGAAACGGGGCGCGCGCTCTGCGAACAGCGGAACAAATGCGCCGTCGGCGACGAGATCGAACTGCTCTCGCCGGACGAATTCGGACGATCGTTTACGGTCGGCGCGCTCTACGACGAAAACGGCGACCCGATCGACTCAACCCCGCATCCCGGGATGCGGTTCTCTCTCCCGGTCCCCTTCCCGGTCAAGGCGGGCGACCTGCTCCGCCGGCGCGGCGCGGACGGCGAGTGAGTGCCGTCTCGCTTTCCGAGACGTGTAAAGTGCTTCTTCTCTCGCTTGTCGAGGGGATCACCGAATGGCTGCCCGTGAGCAGTACGGGACACCTGCTCCTGTTCGGGGGGTGGGTTGAAATATCTTCGTTTTCAGAGCCGTTTTTCAATCTGTTTCTCTACGTGATCCAACTGGGGGCGATCCTTGCGGTGCCGACGGTTTACGCCCGCACTTCGCCTCTGTTCGCTTGGCGGAAAAGCGGGCTTTTGCCGACCCTTTCGCTCTGGCGCCCGATCCTTATCGGGGTGATCCCCGCCGCCGTGGCGGGGTTGCTCCTTGACGACGCGCTCGACGCGCTTCTCTTTGGCGGCGCGCGGGTGCGGGTGGTCGCTCTCGCCCTGATCTTTTACGGGATCCTGTTTCTTTTGCCGCGGCGGCAGGCGGTCGTCGAAGACTGCCGCTCGATCGGGGTCGGGCGGGCGCTCGGGATCGGGGTCTTTCAGGCGCTCTCGATTCTGCCCGGCACCTCGCGCAGCGGGTCTTGTCTGCTCGGCGGGCGGGCGCTCGGGGTCTCGGACGGCGCGGCGGCGGAGTTCTCGTTCTTTATGGCGATCCCGGTGATGGTCGGGGTGTCGTGCCTCAAGATCGTGAAGTTTTGCGTCCGAAGCGCCGCCGGCGCGCCGGGGTACGCGGTCGACGGGCGCGCCGTCTGCCTCCTTTTGCTCGGGTTTCTCGTCTCTTATCTCGTCTCGCTCCCGGTGGTCCGCGCGCTCGTCGGGGTGGTCCGTCGGCACGGGCTGTTCCCTTTCGGACTCTACCGCATTGCGCTCGGCGCGGCGATCCTCGTTTGGGGACGGTGAGAGAGAACGAGGGGAACGAGGGAACGGGGGGACGGTTTTCGCGCTTTCTTTCGGAGAAAGCGCGGCAAAGAACTTCATCATGGAATGAAGTCAGCGCCGCTCGTTCCTCGTGGCGCGGGTTTATAGGCGATACTATAGAGGATTTCTTCTCAAAGCGCGGGACGTCGAAAGACGCCGTCCCCTACCCCGGGTCAAAAAAGCGGCTGAACCGGTGAACTTCACCACTTTGCAAGCGCGCGACGGGTACGCTCCGTCGCGCGCGTTTATTATTTTTGAAAAAGATTGACAAATCCGCTCGAAAATGGTAGAATGATTGTGCCACACAACTGAATAATGCGCTTCTGCTGAGAGAGGTGTATTTTTACTTTTCGGTAAAAATGCATACTCTTCGTTCGGCACGTCTCTTGGCGGAATGCGAACAGTTGTGTGGCAGCAATCGGAGTTATGCGTTTTTCGGTGCGTGGCTTCGGCTGCGCACTTTTTTGTTTTCCGGCAGGGTTTTGCCCGTTATCCGGAAAACGACGTTCCGTTACCGTTCAAAACCGATAATAATGAAGAACAGGAGATCGTTTATGTCGAAAATTGCGGAAGTCATCAAGTACGAAGGCGACAACAGCACCTTTATCTGGAAGCACCCGAGCGAGGATTTCAACAGCCTGACCCAACTGATCGTCCACGAATCACAGGAGGCGATCTTCTTTATGAACGGTCAGGCGCTCGATCTGTTCGGCGCGGGGCGCTACACGCTCGAAACGCAGAACATCCCGAAGATCGGCGGTTTCCTGCACCGCGCGACGGGCGACACGTCCCCGTTCCATTGCGAAGTCTATTTTATCAACAAGACCGAGCAGATGTCGATCAAATGGGGCACCGATTCCAAGGTCCAGTACGTGGAACCGACCTACGGTTTCCCGATCTCGATCGGAGCGTCCGGGGAAATGAGCCTTCGTGCGGAGGATTCCAAGAAACTCCTCCTGAAACTGGTCGGGACGGAAGATTATCTCAGCCAGCAAAAGCTGACGGGTTTCTTCCGCGCTTTCCTTATGACGCGCGTGAAAACCTATATCGCGCAGGTGATCAAAGCCAACAAGATCAACATCTTCGAGATCGACGAAAACCTTGCCTCGTTCTCGGAGAACCTTCACAAACTGCTGATCCCCGATTTTGCAGATTACGGGATCGCGCTCGAGCGCTTCTTCGTCACCAATATCGTGAAACCCGACGGAGACAAACAGTACGAGCGGTTCAAAGACCTGCATTTCCGTCAGTACGCCGATATCGCGGAAGCGAAACTCCGGCAGCAGACCGATATCATTTACGCGCAGACCGAAGCGCAGAAGGTCGTTATCGACTCGCAGGCGCAGGCGACGAAGCGGGCGCAGGAGGGTTACACCTACGCGCAGGAGCGCGGATTTGACGTTGCGGAAAAGGTCGCGCAAAACGAGGCGGTCGGACAGTTCACGAATCTCGGCGTCGGGCTCGGCACGATGGCGGGCGTCGGCGGAGCGGTCGGCGGCGTTGTCGGCGGAGCGGTCAACAACGCGATGAACGCGGCGGCACAACCGGCACAACCCGTACAGCCTGCGCAGCCGACGCAACCCGCGCAGCCGACCGACGATATGGCGGCTTTCAAGGCGAAGATCGAGAAACTGACCGTCATGAAGGACGCCGGCTTGATCAGCGAAGAAGAGTTCGCGCAAATGAAGGCAAAACTGCTTGCCGATATTTTGTAATAACGGAGGGAAAAAAGATGAAAAAGAACTTTCGGTTTTTTGCCCTGATCTGGGCGATCGTTCTGGTCGTTTTCAACGTGATCGCGTTCGTTCTGCGCCCGTTCATTCCGGGGAACGCGGGCTTCGACGCGGGGTTCTGGATCGGCTGGGCTTTCGTGCTCGCCGCGTTTGCCGGCAACCTCTTCTGCGCCTTTAAGGCATTTAAGGCGACCGATCTGAAAAAGACCTTCTACCGTCTCTCGCTGATCACGGTCACGTGGTCGGCGCTGGTCGCGATGATCGTCGCCGGCGGTATTGTTATGCTGATCCCGAAATGCCCCGCGTGGATCGCGGCGATCGTTTGCCTGCTCGTCCTCGCGTATAACGCCGTCGCCGTGATCAAGGCGTCCTGGGCGGTGCAGGCGGTCGAGGCGATCGACGAGAAAGTGAAGAGCAAGACCGCCTTCATCAAACTGCTCACCGTTGAGGCAGAGGGCATTCTTGCCCGCGCCCAAAGCGACGCCGCGAAAGCCGCGTGCAAAAAGGTCTATGAAGCGGTGCGCTATTCCAATCTCACGTCGAGCGCGGAACTCTCCGATCTCGAATCCCGGATCACCGACAAAAAGAACGAATTGTCCGACGCCGTCAACGCCGACGACGCAGAAAAGGTACAAGCGATCGCGGACGAAATGATCCTTTTGATCGGCGACAGAAACAGAATGTGCAAGGCGCTGAAATGAGGTGCTGGCGGTATGGATATAGATAAATTTGCTTCTGACAACGGTGTAAAAAAGAAAACGGTTGAAAAATGGATTAAAAACAATTTCATTCCAAATGCTGATTTGGAGAAGAACTATGTTCCAGATTCTGC
>Ga0310696_10004474_pt1 | contig 17141 bp, 7 predicted proteins | sample AusTroGonzalo_MG_4_FD_203885 | JGI IMG/M metagenome (GOLD analysis project Ga0310696, IMG submission 203885) | Bovine rumen microbial communities from tropical cattle in Woodstock, Queensland, Australia - Gonzalo_02 (v2) (version 2) | ecosystem: Host-associated > Mammals > Digestive system >...
CAGCAGTACGATACCGTGAGCCATGGCGGCTACGGCAATCCCATCAAGCCCGTAGGCCTGATTGCCTCAATCTTCCGTCCCAGCGACGATGCCACCGTGTTCCCCTTCCTCATCCCATCCAACTTCTTTGCTGTGACTTCGCTCCGCAAAGCAGCCGACATCCTGACTAAGGTGAACAACGACACCAAGACCGCTGACGAATGTACCGCACTGGCCAACGAGGTGAGCGCCGCCCTACAGCAGTATGCCATCTACAACCACCCCAAGTATGGCAAGATCTACGCCTTCGAGGTTGATGGTTTCGGCAATCAGCACCTCATGGACGATGCCAACGTGCCCAGCTTGCTGGCCATGGCCTATCTCGGCGATGTAAATGTGAACGACCCCATCTATCAGAACACACGTCGTTTTGTTTGGAGCGAGGATAATCCTTACTTCTTCCGTGGCAAGGCTGGTGAGGGTATCGGCGGCCCTCATGTAGGTTACGATATGGTTTGGCCCATGTCAATTATGATGCGTGCCTTTACCAGCACAAGCGATCAGGAGATACAGCAGTGCATACAGATGCTTGTTGATACCGATGCCGGCACAGGCTTCATGCACGAGTCGTTCAACAAGAACAACGCCTCGAAGTACAGCCGCCACTGGTTTGCCTGGCAGAACACTCTGTTCGGTGAGCTCATCCTTAAACTCATCGACGATGGCAAACTTGATGTGCTCAAGAAAATCCAGAAATAATTAATTATAGATTCATACATATATTTTTTAGGCTGAGTTTGTTGTTTTGTTGTTATCACTCCGTTTACTTTCTGTTTATCAGATAGTTACGGATGATAACAACAATTTTTTTAATGACAACAAATCCCGTTTCAAGGCATAATATGCTATGAAAACAGATAAAAGTCAAGCAAAAACGGCTGTATTTAGCCGAACTTGGCCAAACGAACGTGTTTCGTTACAACAGGCTTGTAACACTATTACGACGTAGTTGTAACGGCATTACGACTAGCTCGTAACGGTATTACAAAGTAGTTGTAATAGTAGTAAGAGATTATCTGAACGACTCGTTCGAGTTAGCCGAACAACCCGTGCAGATAACCCGAACACCTCATAGAGATTACTCGAACAACACATAGAGATAGCTTCCATAAAAAGTACCCCTCTCGATGTGACTCGGGAGGGGCGCAACGTTTGGTTTGGGGGAATATTACTCCCAACCAGGATTCTGAGTAAGAGCAGGATTGTGTTGGATTTCGTCCTGTGGAACAGGCCAGAGGAGTACCCACTCAGGGATAGCACCTACCTTTACATTATCAACAGGCTTGTTCTGAATCTTTGCACCTGAAAGGGCCACCCAGTTGAGCTTGCCAGAATAGTCGCCAGCCGCCTCTGGATACAAACGAGTACGGCGGATGTCGTCCCACACCTTGAACTCTACAGGGAACTCGTGAAGACGCTCGGTCAGGATAGCCTGTACAAGCTCATCGCCTGTGGCAGTCTCAGCTGCCAGACCTGCACGCTTACGAACCTGATTCAGGTACTCTAAAGCCTTTGTAGTATTGCCTGTACGAGCATATCCCTCGGCGGCAATCAACAGAACTTCGGCAAAACGCATGGTTGGGATATTATAGTTGCCACCATGATTCTTGATGATAGCATCCTCTTCGAACCACGACCAGATACCTGTGTAGTTGAGCGTATGCTCCACACCAGTCTTATCGGTATAGGTATTGAAGAAGAACTGCTTCTCATGACTACGGATATCCTCTGGGGCATAGCTCTTGAAAATCATATCGCATGGATGGTAGGCCTTATGCAAGACGTTCATGCTGAACACCTGATCGCCATTAGCATCCTTCCAGGTGGTAGCATCGGAGCCAACACAGAGATTAACATAGCCATTACCTATGTTATTGTTAGTGTAATCGTACTCCTTAGCGAAGATGATTTCCTTCGATGTCTTTGAGGTCTTGATAACATTATAAGCCGAATTGAGATCGTCGGAGCTACCATTAGCCTGCTCAAGTTCAGCCGTGCCCCCACTGATGACCAGCTCGGCCATCTGTGCAGCCTTTTGATAATCGTCAGTACCACCATTCATGGGGAAACCGGCACGCTGAAGATATACCTGGGCCAGAAGTGTCTGCGCCATAGCACGGGTTACACGACAGCCATTGTCGTAGAACGACTTGTTGGGGAGTGCCGTACCTGTAGCGATATCAGTTAAGTCGTCGATGATGTGCTGATAAACCTCGGCAGCAGAGTTACGCTCCTTAAACATACCATCGGTAGAGGTGTAAGGTGTGTCGACATAAGGCACATCGCCAAACTCCTTTACCAGATAGAAATAGGCGTAGGCACGGAAGAACTTTCCTTCGGCCACATAGTTATCGATAGTTGCCTGATCGAGTACATTGGTCATATTTGGCACATTGGCCAACACGAAATTGGCACGCGAGATACCTTTATAGAACTCATGCCAAAGATTCATGGCTGGATCGGAGAACTTTTCCAGTGTATAGGTACATGCCTTAGCGGCCTCGGCCAATTGTGAATCGCCATGATCGTCGTAGAACAAGCCAGAGATGATGCCACCATACATGGTAGCTTTTGGCTGCCAGCCGCCGCCATTCTGATTCAAGTAGGGTACGCCACCAAAATAAAGAGCGTCGACACCGGTTTGCGCATCTTCCTTCGACTGCCAGAACTGGCTTGATGACTTCTGGTCAAGCGGTTTCTCTTCTAGGAACGCGTCGCAGGAAGTAAGACCGAATGTGGCACTTGCCACCATTCCGTATATGATATTTTTTATAGTTTTCATAAATCTGATACAATAAGTTGTTTAGAAAGTTACATTAACACCAAATGAGAAGGTCTTTGGACGAGGATATGAGAAGAACTGACGGTTTGTACCCCAGTTATTACTGCCCAGACGTGTTGAGTTGTCAGGGTCGTAACCCTTATAATCGCTGGAACAAATAAGCCAGAAGTTATTCAGGTTAGCATATACTCGCAAGGCTGTAATACCCAGACTTCGGCAAGCAGCGCCGTCGAAGGTATAACCAAGCTGCAAGAGGTTGAAACGTAGGTAAGAGCCATCGCAAATCCAGTCGGAGTCGGCCTGGTTGTTGGCACCCATACCAAAGTTGTTCAAGCGCAGGGCCTGCTCCACACCATCGGGATTCTTAACAGGATGCCATGCCTCCTCGTACAAACGGTCGATGCCATTGGTTAGGAAACGAGCCAATGTAGAGTGGTAGTACTCCTGCATAATATCGGCACCCATAGAGAACTGCATATCAAGCGTAAGGTCGAAGTTCTTGTAGTTGAAGGTATTGATGAATGAACCCATCCAATCAGGCAGACCATTACCCAATATCTGACGCTGCTTGTAAGTAACCTTCTCACCCACAATAGATGGAATATTCATAGTAGCAGCATCCCAATTCTCTGGGTGACCATCGTAGATACCAGCGCGCTTGTAACCATAGAAAGTTGAAAGGGGTTCTCCCTCGCGAATAAGCATATCGTAACCAACAAAGCCATCGGTAAGAATCTGACGCTTGCCGCTAACAGGATCGACCGAAGCACCCTCGTCGAGTTTCTCTACCTTATTCTTATTAAAGCCCAGGTTCAAAGTCGAGGTCCACTGGAAGTCCTTAGTCTGAATAGGATATGCAGTAATCAGGATATCGAATCCATGGTTTGATACTGCACCAATATTATCCATAATCGATGAATAACCAGTCGACTCAGGAACAGGACGATTCAAAAGCAAATCGGAGGTGTACTTGTAGTAGTAAGAGATATCGAAGTTCAAACGATTCTTAAACAAGCCCAGCTCGAAGCCTAAATCCCACTGTGCGGTCTTCTCCCACTTCAGGTTAGCGTTAGGCATGTTGTCGAGATAAGAAACGGTTACCATTTTACCACCCAAGATAGTAGTTGACTGACTGACGGTAGCCAAAGAACGATAGGTTCCAATCTCGGAGTTACCAGTCATACCGAATGAGGTGTGAAGCTTTAACTTGCTGATGGCCTCGATATTCTTCATGAAGCTCTCGTTAGAAGCCAACCAACCTAATCCTACCGATGGGAAGAAAGCATACTTATTGTTCTCACCAAACTTAGAAGAACCATCATAGCGACCTGTTACAGTAGCCATATAGGTATTATTGTAGTTATAAGCCAGACGCAGGAAGTAAGAGTTCATGGCCCACTTATCGTAGTCGGAACCAACCGATGGTTTCAGCGTACCGGCACCAAGATTATAGTAGCCATAGTAATCGTCGGTAAAGTTATTGTCCGAACCACCGAAATAATCATATTTACGAGCCTGCCATGAAGCACCAGCCATGGCATTAACATGATGCTTTCCGAAGTCGTTTACATAGGTAAGGTAGGTTTCCTCCTGCCAATAGAGAGAGTTTGAATTGCTGGCCGAAGCATAACCCTGAGAGGCACCCTGGTCTATAAGCTGGTGTGGCTGGAAAGGTATGTAATTCTTGCTGCGGTTGTTGTGGTAGTCGATACCCAGCTGCGTTCTCAAATCCAATCCCTTTGCAAGGTGGAATGTAAGTGCCGCATTACCAAATATCTGGGTTTTGTATTGTATAGCATCAACACGCTCAAGCAGCTCTACAGGGTTGGCAACGCCCTCGGGCGAGAAAGTCTGATAACCACTATTAGGATTATTCTTATCCTTAAGAATTGCAGTGGTATTAATCATATTATTCTGGATATACTCACCATTAAGCTGTACAGGCAACCAAGGCAGCTGCTCAATCATCGTACGTAAGGCACCCTGTCCGTAGGGGTTGTCGGAGGTATGATTACCCCATGAGTGGTTTACCAACAGGTTCACGCCCGTAGAGAGCCATTTGGTTGGATTGTCGTCGTAGGTAAGTTTGGCATTTACACGCTTATAATAAGTATTGCGAAGAATACCCTGCTGATCGGTAAAGTTAAGAAACGCACCAACCGAAGAGCCATTATCGCCAGAGCGCTGAATACTCAGCTCGTGATTATGAGACACGGCTACGCGAGAACACTCATCCTGCCAATCGGTATCATACAGCGGATTACCATTAGCATCAAAATAACGAGAATCGGTGAAGATCTTAGACAAATCGGTATCAAAATTCATGCCCTGGAACTGATTAGCATTTTCAAGACCTTGCTTGAAAGCACTCATCCACTCGGCAGAATTCATCAAATCCATCTTACGAGCCATACTGCTTACCGACAGCGAGCCATCGTACTTCACATGTACGCCCTTACCGGCATTACCACGTTTGGTAGTTACCATAATAACACCATTGGCACCACGGGCACCATAGATGGCTGCCGAAGAGGCATCTTTTAGCACCTCGATACTCTCAATATCGTTAGGGTTGAGGAACTGGAAATCGGTCATGGCAACACCATCAACGATATACAACGGGCTCGAAGAGGCGTTGATAGTAGAGATACCACGGATAATAACACGCATCTCACCACCAGGCTGACCCGTATTATTAAAGATGTTTACGCCCGCAGCCTTACCTTTTAAGCCCTCCAAGGCATTGAAACCCTGAGACTTCAAGATTTCAGAACCCTTTGTGGTAGAAGAAGAACCTGTAAGGTCCGACTTACGCATGGTACCGTAACCCACAACAACTACTTCATCAAGAAGCTGCTTATCCTCAAGGAGCACAATCCTCTGCGAGCCGCTCTTTCCAATTTTAATCGTTTGTGCAACATAGCCAATAGACGACACTTTTATCTCGTCGCCTGAAGCTGCACTGATGTCGCACTGACCGTTAATATCGGTAATTGCACCCGTTTTGGAAGACACGATCATGACACTGGCGCCAACAACTGGTTCGTTCTGGTCATCAACGACGGTAATGATCACTTTTTTCTGCTGTTGAAGAGATGTTGTCTCTGTCAACGGTTTGGAAACTGAATTTGCTAGGACATTGACTGGTAAACCAAACGTCATTGCACCAGCAGAAAGTAGTAATAGCGAAGAGCACATCGCTTTCGAAACTTTTCTTTCGCGTTTGTACATAATGTTGTTAGTTAATGTGTTAATAATTAATTTAAGTAATAAATATAGTAACGTATGAATTAAGTTAGTGAATGTGGAATTCGTGTTGCAAATATCAGTCTTTTCATACAAACAGCTGTCCTATTTCCTGCCATTTTTGTCCAAATGCCGATTAAATAGCGTTTTTTCATTGCGAACAAGTAAGAAAGCGCCCCTCTCGATGTGACTCGAGAGGGGCGCAATGTTAGGTTTTGGGGAATTGGCTATTTTTTAAACAAATGTGGGATAAACTCATGAAGTCCGCGGCGCCAGGTAAGGAACTCATGACCTGTACCCTCGGATACTGAAGAGTCGACCTTGATGCCCAGCTCACGCAGACCGTCGACGATTGGCTGACTATTCACAAAGTCGTCGCTACCCCAGTTCATATAGAGGTATTGAATCTTCTTGTTGAACTCGTCGGCATTAGCAAACACGCCGTTATAGGCGGTCTTCACGTCAAGACCAAAGATAGCACCGCTGAAAGTACCCATCCATGCGAACTTGTCGAGGTTCTGGAGCACAACATCAAATGTCTGGTGTCCGCCCCAAGAGAGTCCAGCCATTGCACGGTTCTCACGATCGGCCTTTGTACGGAAGTTGCTATCGATATAAGGAATCAGGTCGTTGAGCAGTACGGGATAGAACGAAGCACCATACTCGCTACGACCCTGCTGATTAGAGCCACCACCTGCGAAGTTGAAAGGAGCCTTGATATCGCCGCTCTCCATCACAACAATCATAGGTACAGCCTCGCCCTTAGCAATGGCGTTGTCCATGATGTGCTGCATCTTACCCTGAAGCATCCAGCTGGTCTCGCCCTCGCCCATACCATGCTGCAAGTAGAGCACGGGATAACGTTTCTTACCTGTCTCGTATTCGGCAGGTGTGTAAACCAAGGCATGACGCCACTCGCCTACCTTAGAGTTGGGGCTGTGATAATAGATGCTACGCACCTGACCATGGGGCACACCCAGCTGTGGACGATAGTAGTCGCCCTCGGGACCCTCGGGTACCTCAAGACCACCAGCCTCGCGGTTGCAACCAAAATAGGTTTCAGAAGCTGGGTCGATAAAGTTTACACCCTCGATATTCATGAAATAGTAGTGGAAGCCTACAGGCAGAGGATCGGTAACAGCCATAAAACCACCCTTACCATCGGGCTTCATGTCGTACTTCTTGCTGCAGATGTCGACTACCACCTTGCGAGCCTGAGGAGCCTCAATACGGAAATAGGCGCGACGCTGACTGTCAATCTTGGGAAACTCGTTGCCAGGGATGGCATTCTCGACGGTCTTGGCATCGGCGGGTACCTCGATACGTTTTGGCATCTCGATATAAGGACGCTTGGGCTCGAAACCTAAATGACGAGCCACAGCCTCACCATAGCGGCAACCTAACTCACGATAGCCTGCTGCATCGAAGTGCAAGCGGTCGGGACCATTGGTGCAGCCATCGGAAGAGATAACCTGAGAGGTATGAAGGGTAAGAGGCAGTTCATCAATCTGCTTCTTACAGCCAATGCAAACACCCTTACCATCGGCCTGAACGATATTGCCGGCATAGAGGTTCACCTCTTCGGGCTTCAGATTAAGGTCGCCACAAAGGTTATCGTAAACCTGCTTTACCATACCAGCCCATTGGGGATCGCCAGTATTGGTCTCGCCCTGGTGCATGAGGATACCCTTGATGACACCATCCTTCTGAGCCTTCTTGGCCAGAGTTACCAAACGCTGGTAGGGGTTGTTATCATAAGCGGCAAGCATACCCTTCATCCAGTTGGGAGCCTTGGTCTTTACATAGTTGTCGATGCTGTCGGGCAGGAATCCCTTGATATCGATACCACCGATAGCCACATGGATAACACCAATCTTGATGTTCTCGGGCAACGAAGCTACGAGGGTACGGCCGAACCAGTCGGCAGGAGTCAAACCAGTGTTAGGACGGCAGAGAGGAGCCGAAGCCTCGCACCACTCACCCATCTTACGACCCTTTTCAGGGAAGTCGACAGCGGGCATCAGGAGGAAACGTGGACCAGGGCTGGCCAGATCCTGAGCCTCAGGACGGGCATTGCCTTCCATGTTTGACTGACCAAAACACAGGAAAATGTAGAAGTTAGGATCGGGCTGGCTTACCTGTTCGGTAACGGCCTTCTTAGGAGCGGCCTTACGTTTCTGGGCCAACATGCTGGCTGGCAAAACAAGCAGTGCCGATGCCAGCAAAAGGGTTTTGATTGTTGATTGATACATCATTGAGTTGATAAATTATTAGCGAGTTATTTTTTACGCCGGCAAAGGTACGCACTTTTTGGGTAACAGCCTTTTCAATGAGTTACATTTACTTTCGCATGCGTATCATCCAAACATTACAAGCACTTTTTTACCTTGTTTTTTAGTTTATTTGAAATTCTTTTGTATCTTTGCATCCAGAAACATCAATTACTTGGAACCGTATATGAGACAGACAAGATTTTGGTTATTACTGATAGTCATGGCAGGCGTACTTATAACAGCCTGTAGCGAAGATAAGCAGAGCGGACAGACGAGTGAAGCCGACAAGCTGATTGAAACCACCCAGAAAGCCAGAAACTATCCTGAGCTCTTGAGGGTGGCCGACAGCTTAGAGACCATAGGCAGCATCACCCCCACCAAAGCTTACTATTGGCGAGGCTATGCCTGCGATAAAATGAAACGCCAACGTCTGGCAGAGTTCTACTGGAAAGCCTCGCTTGATGCGGTTGAGAATTCAACCAGCAATGATGATATGATATATTATGCCAAGTCGGCCAGCCGACTGGCAAACATGCTGGCCGTAAGAGGCGACTACGAAGAGGGTGTGAAAACCACCACAGCAGTAGCCAATAAACTGGAGGAATTGCATTGTGACAGCACCAGCGATTACCTGAACATACTGATTTACCTGGGATGCTGCCAGGTAGGTTTAGGTACAGACAATGGTAATGCCGAGGGATTCAGCAAGGCCTACCAGCGCCACAAGGAGAACATTGAGACCTACCACAACGACGTGGTTTACAAAGACGGTATCACAGGTATTATCAATATCGCCTACAACTATATCTATACCCAGAAATGGCAGGAAGCCTTGGTATGGACTAGCCGTTTCGGACAGATTTTGAGCGAATACGAACAGCGCCCCGATGCCGATGCCGACTATATCGACCGCCAGTTGGCACGCTACGATATCTATCAGGCAATTGCCTTGCAGGGCTTGGGCAAAACCGACGAAGCAGCCAAGGCCTACGATAAGTTCCAGAGCACCCAGTATAGTAAAACAGCCAAGGGCCGTATTGATGCCAACGACTATCTGACAGCCGCTAACCGCTGGGACGAGGCTGCCGAGCACTATAGCAGTCTGGACGAGATGATGGGCGAGACACCAAAGAACTACTCGCTGGATAATATTGATGCCATGGTACTGAAAAAATATCAGACCAACTTGCTGGCAGGCAAGCGCGACTCAGCTATCCAGGTAGCACTCAACATCAGCAATTCCTTAGGGCAGGCTATTGCTAAATCGAAAAAGATTGAGCAGGAAGAGCAGGCCATGATTGTAAAGAGTGTGGAGAAGATGACGGAGCAGGAAGCCCAGAAGAATAGAAAATATCAGATTATGATCGCGTTCGGCATCGGATTCATCGTACTCTGCCTGATAGGCTTTGCGCTAATACGCCATCGTATTGCCAAGCATTTACAGGCAGCCTACGAAGAACTGAAGTACGACTACGACCGCATGGAGGCCGACACTATAGTAAAAGAGCGTGAAGCCTCGGAACTCCGTATCGCACAGGGCATACAACGGGTAATAACACCACGCCTGATGCCCAAGAGCAAATCATTCGACATGTGGAGCGCCGTTAAAACCGGACAAATGGAAGGCGGTGGCGTAATGGACTACTGTTTGCGCGATGGCAAGCTGTTCTTCTGTGTCGGCGAATCGACGGTAGAAGGCGTCAAAGCTTCGCTGTACACGACTATTGTCAAGGCACAGTTCCGTACAGCAGCCACCTTCGAGTCGAAACCAGACAAAATCATGACAGCCATCAATAATGCCATCGCACAAGGTAATGAGAAAGGTGTAAGCGTACGTCTTTTCGTGGGTGTCCTCGACATCTACAACGGCACACTCTACTTCTGTAACGCCAACCACGATGCGCCACTGTTGGTAAGCAACGAGCTGCACCATCTGCCAGTAGAACAAAACGTAGCCATAGGCGAACAGCCAAACTACAACTACGAGCTGCAGGAGATTGTGATGCAACCCGGCAGCATGATTTTCCTGAATACCGAAGGACTCATCAAGGTTAAGAACGCCGAACACCGCATCTTTAATGAGAAACGTATGTTGGGCTCGGCATTGCAAGCCATGAAACTGGATCCACGCCCCAAACCATTCATCGATAATATGCTGGATGCCGTACACCGCTTTGCTGGCGATTACGAGCAGAGAGACGACATGATGCTATTGGCCATCCGATTCAAGGGGGTAGCAAAACTGGAGCAGAAAGCCGACGAGGAGCTTGAGCAGGAGGCAGAGCCAGAGGTTGAACCAACAGTTACACCTCAACAGCCTGAGCCCTTCATGACACCCGAGCCTACAGAAGAACCTCCGGTGGCCGAGGAACCTAAGGTTTATGACGAACCAGAGTATTACGACGAACCCGACGTGATTATCGAAGACGCCGAAGCTACGGAAATATCATAATATATAATAAGGTGTTGCGCCGCAATGACGCAACACCTTTTCTTTTGGAAAGAACACTATTCAGCAGTTCCATTCAAGCTCTCCCAACCAAGCACGTTCTTGAAGTGATTGGCCAAACGGCAATCGAGCGGGAATGGCAGGTACATATATTTATCGGTAAAGTCGTTGTAGTTCACCGTCGAGTACTCTACGTACAGTTTATGCTTAGCAGCACCTTTGGTAAAGAACTCATCGTACACTACGGGCACCTTTTTGTGAATGCCACCATAGTTCTTGTTATAAATCTGGTCAAGGTCAACCTTGCCCTGCTTAGCCCAACGCACGAGATCGAGGAAACGGCAGTTCTCGAACCACATCTCATACTGTTTCTCTTCCATCACATCCTCGAAGGTCAGCGACTTACTGATCTTGCCTGAGCCCGAACGCTCCTGCACCTCGTTGAGTGCTTTCAAGCCATTAGCTTCGTCGGCACCAATGCAAGCCTCGGCATAGAGCAGCAGTGCCTCGGCATAACGGGCCACATTGAAGTTCTTCTCGTTTGACACACCAGCCTCAATCTCAGGCACGTTGTCGCGAGGATACTCCTTACCGCCAGTAAGCAGTTTAGGTGCCTTGGCAAACGACATGTGTTTCCACTCGAAATATGGACCATGGCTGAAGATACCGGTAGCAGCCTTAATACCACGTTTAGGATCCGTCTCCTTTTCAGCGAGGGGCGCGTCGTTCTTATCCGAGTTCCACTCCACTTCGTACAGGAACTCCTCTTCGGTTACAAAGCAGGCACGACGACGGGGCGAATTACCATCATGCTCCAGGAACTTCTTAGCAAAGTCCTGTTGGATAGCACCACCACTCCAACCAGCTGCGGGACATACGCTTGGCATAGAGGCCAGATTCTGGGTACGCCAGTTGAACAGATTGGCTACCATCCAACGGCTACGCATTCTCTTATCATTTGTGCTACCAGCATTGCTATCATAGATATAGTTTGGCTCGAAAATCTTTTCGCAGTTACCATCGCCAGCTACGTGGAAGTTGGTCCAGTATTCATCAGAGTCTACAAGCTTATAGTCGCCCGACTTAATCAGGTCGCCCAGGTACTTACGTGCAGTAGCGGGATCGTTGGCAAACATGGCTGCCTTACCGGCAATGAACTGGGCAAAGCCAACGCTCATACGGGCTGTAGCATCCTTGTCGCCAGTGCCTTGTCGCTTGGGCAGCAAGCCAGAGTTGATGGCCTTGTCACACTCTAAGACAACCCACTTCAACACCTGCTCCTGACTTTCTGCCTGTGTAGGCATCTCGTCACTCTCCAGCAGACGATCCAAGATAGCAGGACGGTTCCAGATGGCAGCCATCATCAGATGCAGATATGCACGCATCACACGAGCCTCCTCCACACACTGCTTGGTAAAGGTGCTGCTATAGTTGGGTTCGGTATTGTTACGGTTCTCGGTAGAGAGGTTGGAAATCACCAGATTGGCATGGTAGATAGATGCCACATAACGATTGTAGAGCGACTTCAGCGTACTGTTTGACTCGTTATAGGTAAACTCATCGAACACACGGAAGGCATCGTGACTGCCTTTACTACCACCAGCTGCCAGAATATCATCGGACGAATAATTCAGCACTACCTGCTCAGGGTTGTCGATACCCTCGGTACTGGCCACATTCTGAATATAGGCGTCGTACATATCTACCAGAGCAGCCTTGGCATCAGCATCGGATGCATAGAAGTTACTGGTTTCGACAACACCTTTCTGAGCAATATCAAGATTGCTTTCGCAAGAGACCAAGCCCCATGCGAACGCGAACAATACGGGAATAATATATTTTTTCATTTTGTTTATGCAATTTAATTTAGAATGTAACATTTACGCCAAGAATCAGCTTCTTCATGGTGGGGTATGCGCCCCAGTCAAGACCAGCACCTGAGAAGTTGTTGGTAGATGCTGTTTCAGGATCAAGACCAGGATAGCTGGTGATGGTGAAGAAATCGTCAAGCGATACATACAAACGGAGATTGCTGATGGCAGCCTTCTTCGTTATCTTAGTAGGAATCGTGTAACCGAACTGCAACTGCTTGATACGGAAGTAGTTGCCACTGAAAAGGTTACCAGTTGACGACCAGAAGGCATGGTTAGGCTGCAAGGTTACTGCAGGATGAGGAATAGAACCACCAGGATTCTCGGGTGTACGGGCATTGTCCAGATACCACTGCAGATTGTTCTTGTAACCGGTATTATGCAGCACGGGCAGAATCTTGTTACCACCCTGACCGTAGCCGTTAATCAGCAAATCGAATCCCTTCCAGCCGGCAGTAATGTTAAGACCATAGGTGAACGAAGGGGTAGTACGACCAATATCGGTCATATCGTCGGTACCAATCTGACCATCACCACTCAAGTCGGTAAAGATAGGCGTACCATCTTCTTTCATGCCCTCATAGATATAACCATACAGGTGCCAAATTGAGTGTCCCTCCTCGAAAACGGTCTTAATCTGGTAGTTGGTCGAACTGGCATCGGTTCTGTACTCAGGATTTGCTCCTTCGGCCAGCGAGAGGACCTTGTTCGACAGCGTAGAGAAGTTGGCATTTACCGAGTAAGAGAAATCGCCGATACGATCCTTCCAGCCAAGTTCAAACTCCAGACCTCGGTTCAGCACAGTACCACCATTGGTCATAACCGATGTGAAACCTAACTCGGATGGTACAGAAATACTGAAGAGCAGATCCTTTGTACGCTTGTCATAATAGTCGATACCAAGCGAAAGACGATTGTCGAGGAATCGGGCATCAAGACCAAGGTCGACCTGCTCCGAGGTCTCCCATGTCAGGTTGGGGTTAGCCAGCTTATCGGGCTTTGAACCGTATTCAGAACCAGTCTGGTCAACATGGAACTGATACCAGCTGCTACCCTTTGAGATAGAGGCTGTATAAGGATAATTGCTCAGCACCGAGATGTTACCATTGCGTCCCCAAGAAGCACGGAGTTTCAGGAACGATACAATGCTGGTAGGCACCAGGTCCTTGAAGAACTTCTCTCGGCTCACTGTCCATCCTGCCGAGAACGATGGGAAGGTACCCCAACGGTTCTTCTTCGACAGCTTAGATGTATCGAAAGCATCACGACGGATATTGAACTGGAAGAAGTAGCGGTTGTCGTAGTTATAAGTGAGACGTCCGAAATAAGCCACCGAAGCACTCTTGCTGGGCGAGTTGCTCACCGTCTTTGGCGCATCGTCTTTCAGATAAGAGATATAACGGAAGTTCTCTTCGTACGACTGCAGGATATCGGCACCCGAAGAACTGATAGTAGAGTTATCTCGGTTAGTTTCACGATACGACATACCAATCATGGCACCAATATTGTGCTTCTTTGCTATCGTGATATTATAGTTAGCAAAGTTCTCCCACTGGTAGTACCAGCCTGTATTGGTTGTCTCGGAAATAGAATAGTTGCTCTGGTTACCACGGTCGCCAATCCAGAACGGAGCGGTATAGCTGTGAGCCGTACTGAAGTTGAGGCGATAACCAAGACGCGAGGTAATGGTGAGGCCCTTGATAGGCATCAGATTGGCATAGAAGGTACCATTGATGTTCCAACCGCCATTGGTACCGTCGGTAACATCACGCTTGGCCAGAGGACTTCCCTCCAACTCAGAATACTTGGTGTTGGCAAACCAACCATTCTCGTCACGGAACAAGCGGTAGTTCTGGTCGGCAGTACCATTCTGTAGGGCTTCGTAAACGGTCCTGACAGAGAGTGACATCTCCTCGGGCGTAGTCCAGTAGACAGGTGTCAGAGGGTCAATCTGAATCATCTGCTCGAACGAAGAACCGTAGCCACGCTGCGATACGCTCTTGGTATCCCACTTCTCAATAGAATTATTGATACCCACCTGCAACCACTTGTAGAGGTTATAGTCGGCATTAGTCTGAGCTGTAAGACGCTTATACACATCCTTATCGCCTCTTACTACACCATCCTGGTGTACCCAGTTCAGCGAGGTAAAGAAATGTCCCTTGGTATTACCACCCGACACACTTAGTGTGTGCTGCTGGCTCCATGTGGGTTCGATATAAGCGCTAATCCAATCTTGATCAATCACACCGTTCGCATAATAAGGATGACGGTAATCGTTAGCCTGAAGCTGCTTTTCTACATCATCCTGTCCGAATTCGTAACCCATATATTTAATGAAAGCGTCGCGTCCCATCAATGGACGTCGGGTAAAATTCTGCAAGGTGGCTCTACCAGTATAGCTAACCGACACCTTGCCCTCGTCGCCCTTCTTGGTGGTTACCAGCACAACGCCGTTACCTGCCTCGGCACCATAGATGGCAGCCGAAGCCGCATCCTTCAGAATCTCGATAGACTCAATCATCTGAGGATCCAGGTACTGGATACTGCTAACCTGCAGACCATCAACAATATACAAGGGAGCGATATTTTGTGAGTTAGAAGAATAACCACGCACACGAATGTCGGCAGCACTACCTGGTGAGGCATTGGTCAGCACGTTGATACCAGAAACCTTACCTTGCAGAGCAGCGGCTGCATCGGATGTCGACAAATTCTTCAGATCTTCGGTCTTAACAGAAGCAACAGATCCCGTTAAATCGCTCTTTTTCTGAACACCATAACCGATAACTACCACATCGTTAAGCGTCTGAGCATCTTCCTGAAGCGTTACAGAGATGTTGGTTCTACCACTCACTTTCACAGTTTCGGTGGTATAACCAATGTAAGTGATAACCAGCGTAGCATTGTTGTTAGCCTGAATGCTAAAGTTACCATCAAAATCAGTAATGACTCCCGCCTTAGCACCCTGCAATTTCACAGTGGCACCAATGATCGGTTCTCCTGAAACATCTTTCACTGTTCCTTTAACGAGGCTCTGAGCCAGTGCTCCCAAGGGGAACGAACAGAGCAAAAACAGTGATAACAGCGGCTTTTGCAGTGATTTAGAAATACACATAGTAGTTTTAATAAGTTGAGTTAGATATAAAAAATTTAGTTAGATAATAAATAGTAAACTTCGTTAGATAAGCTCCTTTTTGTTGTAGAAAGTCTGGAAAAATGGGTTATGGTTGCTCAATTCCTTACTTCTCCTGAAGCACAAATCCGGTGCGAATTTACAATTAATTAGCCTTTAGTTACTTTCTTTCATGTAACAAATACTTTCTTAAAACTATCATTCGCGTTAAAATATGATAACAAAACAAATTATCCGTCTACTTGTCGACAAAAATTAAGCGCTATAGTTACTCAACTCAACACCTAAATAAGTATAAAAAACTTCTATGTCACACCACATCATCGACAACCCCTGGCACCCGTTTGATAAAAAAAGTCATCATGTTGGCATTGCTATATATATAATAATGTATATAAGAGCGAGGCCACCCATCTACCCAAAAATTTACAAAGGAACACCCGCTGAGCTTAAAAAAAGTAAAGGTTTAATCCAATGATATTTATAAAATGTAACCTTGTTTTTACATTATGTTACATTTTGAACGTTTTTGGCAATTTTGCAAACTCTACGTTACATAAAATAAACTAATTACGTTAAAATTATAATATATTTGCACCCGAAATCGAACCAATAACGCGGAGAGTTCTCACAAACTTAACGCTATAAACGAAATTTCAGCCAATAAATATTTCAATTATCTAACTAATTAAATTAATTATGTGGAATTTTAAATCAATCCAAAAGCCGTTAATGGCACTGTTCCTGCTCTGTTTGTTCCCACTGGGAGCACTGGCTCAGAGCTTGATCAAGGGAACGGTGAAAGATGTATCTGGCGACCCGATTATTGGTGCTAGCGTAAAAGTACAGGGATCAAAATCGGGCGTCATTACTGATTTCGATGGTAACTTTAGTGTTCAGGCCGACAACAACGCCACACTGGTTATCACTTACATTGGTTACACAACCGAAACCGTAAAGGTTAGTGGCCGTAACAACCTCTCTATTACTCTTAGAGAAGACGCACAAACTCTGAATGACATCGTGGTCATCGGTTATGGTGTACAGAAGAAGTCGGACTTGACCGGTTCTGTAGCATCAGTAAAGGCTGAAGACCTGAAGAACCGTTCTACCACTGATGCAGCTGCTGCTCTGCAGGGTAAGGCTGCCGGTGTACAGATTCTGAACAGTTCTGGTAAGCCTGGTCAGGGTGCCGCAATCCGCGTACGTGGTTATTCTTCAAACTCAAGCAACATTGGTCCTCTGCTGATCGTTGACGGTCTGCAGGTATCAAGCATCCAGTACCTCGATCCTTCAATGATTGAGTCTATGGAGGTGCTGAAGGACGCTGCTTCGGCTGCCATCT
>Ga0310696_10004475_pt1 | contig 17139 bp, 13 predicted proteins | sample AusTroGonzalo_MG_4_FD_203885 | JGI IMG/M metagenome (GOLD analysis project Ga0310696, IMG submission 203885) | Bovine rumen microbial communities from tropical cattle in Woodstock, Queensland, Australia - Gonzalo_02 (v2) (version 2) | ecosystem: Host-associated > Mammals > Digestive system >...
CCGCGCAATCAGGTCAATTGAGAACCAGACGTTCAGGAATTTTGAATACATAATCATCAACGATGGCTCAACTCAGAATCTTGATGATGTCGTTGTGCCGTTTATGAATCAGACAACTATTCCGGTAATGTACATCAAAAAAGAAAACGGGGGAGTCCATACCGCAAGAAATGCAGGAGTAAGAGAGGCCAGAGGTTCTCTTGTTACCTGGCTTGATTCAGATGATGAGTTTGTTGCTGAAACACTTGAAGTCATAAACAGGGCTTGGAATCAAATTCCCTTTGACAAGGCTGATGAATATTTCCAGATTTCTTCCCGTTGTATGGATGAAAACGGGACAGAGGGAACAGCTTTTCCTGATAACATAAATCAGCTTGGTATGACGGAATCCTACGCTGTCTACTATAAAAACAAGGTTGAAAATCTTCTTGCCAACAGAACAGATATAATGAAGGCAAATCCTTGGCCGGAGCCTGAAGATATTACTTTTGTTGGTGAAGATGTTATCTGGCTTGAACTTGAAAGCAAATACCGAACATGGTTTATAAACGATATCCTCAGGATTTATCACACAGAGGGTACGGATCATATATTCTCGAGTACTAAGAAAAAAACTCTGCAATATGTGAAGAATTGTATTTGGACACTCGCCTATCACTTAAACCATCGGAATAATAGAATGGGATTGAGGGTTTTCTCTGATAGTTTTTTCAAATATGAGTTGTTTATTCTTATTTACAGAAGACGTGTGAGTGGAAAGATTCGTGAAGACTTCTTATTGAACGGACTATTCTACACATTGCTTATGATTATTTTGTTTATACCCGCTTTATTAGGAAGCTGGGTATATGAGAAGAAAAAAATGAAATAGGGGTGTCAGTATTATCCGAAAACTGTTTTATTCCATCTTAAGCCCCTTTCTTTTTGGCAAAGTTTCAATGGACACTTCCCATGCTAGGTTTCTGCTGGAACAATTCTCAGAAAAACCTTCCGGAACTTGTTCTGCCCAACGGACTCTTGTTGATCCCAAATACGACTTGGAAATAATTGTTCCTGTATATAATACTGAGCAATTTCTGGAAGAATGCCTTAATTCGATTTTCAGCCAGAAAACAAAATTCAACTATCACGTAATTGCTGTAAATGATGGTTCAACTGACTCATCTCCGGAAATCCTTAAAAGATATGATTCTCCTTTGTTGACAGTTGTAGATCAGAAAAACGGAGGGACGGCAAAGGCCCGCAACGCAGGAATTGATGCATCTTCAGGTAAGTACATTATGTTTGTGGATTCTGATGATGTACTGCCGGAAAATACAGTTGAGGTCCTGCTGGATAGAGCATTTGCAAATGATTCAGACATTGTAGAGGGTAGTGCTGATTATTTCTCTGATGGTGTCTTCAACAGGTATTATTTACACCAGGATTCAGACCGGACTGATTTCAAAGCAGTCAATGCATGTATCTGGGGAAAGGTGTTTTCTGCAAAATTGTTTGCATCATTCAGTTTTCCTGAGGGCTTCTGGTATGAGGATACAGCTGATGCATTTGTTCTTTTTCCAATGGCACAAAAGGTGTCTACCTGCAGTGATGTTGTCTACAATTACAGGATTAACAAAAACGGAATGACTGCCGTAACAAAGAAAAAGCCAAAGGCTCTGGATACCTTCTGGATAACAGAAGAATGTGTCAAAGAATATGTAAACAGAGGATATATTTTGGATGAATACTTTGTCTTTTACTTTACAAAACAGTTGATTGTTAATTGCCAGAGACTTCTGGGATATCCACGTGATGTTCAGAAAGCTGTGTTTATTCTGTCAGGATCTATTATTAAACAGCTGAATCTTGAGGAATCAGATAACAGATTGTTGAAAATAATCAGAAAAGAATACTATAACAGGTATAGGCTTTACTGCCTGTTGCACTAAAACGTATAGAGGAATTCAGATGAAGATAATTAATAAAATACAGACTGATATCAGATCTCATAAAGAAGAACTGATTGCACAGACAAATGCGTTTGTTTTCTTGTATTTTGCTGCATTTACAACCCTTCAGGCTCCTGCAGGAAACAACAAGTACTGCAATCTGATTGCAGCAATCTTCATGCTGTTGGCAGGATTGTACTGTTTTATTGACTGCAAGAGTCTTATTAACCCTTACACTGTTGTCTTTGGATGTTTTACAGCCTATGTTTTTGTAACAATGCTGTGGTCTCCGATGAGATATGACACAAAAACAATGGGTATTACTCTTGGAAAGCTTCTGGTAGTTGGAACTCTTTTATACAACTATCTGAATTCCATAAGGAAAAAGGACTACATTCTAAGTGCGCTTGTTGTTGCGGGAATAACTGTTTCCCTTGTGACTATTCTTTATTACGGGCCATCAGAGTATTTTTCCAGTCTCAAGAATGGACACCGCATGGGCATGGAATTATATGCAATCAACCAGGTTGGTTGCATCTTGTCAGTTTCCAGCCTGATAGCCATCTGGTTTGTTCTCTTCAGGAAAAAGTGGTGGGATATTTTTCCTGCTGTTCTTTGTCTTTTTGTTGCAATAGGGACGGGAAGCAGGGCTGCCATCCTTACTTTCGGTGTAGGATTTATTGTGCTGATTTTCTTGAGGGTTAAAGGTATTTACAGGTTGATTGTTCCTGTTGCTTTTGTTGCCTTGGTTTTTATCGGTTACAAGTTACTTGACCTGCCCGTTTTCGGAGTACTTCATGACAGACTTCAGAGTTTTCTTGAAGTGTTCAAGGGCGGCTCAACTGATAGTTCAACCTCAATTCGCATTCAGATGGCCAAGTGGGGCTGGGAACAGTTCTTGAAGAAGCCGTTGTTTGGAATCGGTTTCGGTGCTGGTCTGACAGTTATGCAGCAACATGGAAGCGGATTAGAACTGTTCCACAACGGCTATATAGAGATTCTTGTAGGATGCGGAATAGTTGGTTTTGTTTTGTATTATTTCCTACTTGGTTATCCTTTGTTCAAACTTGCCGTGCCGGCATTGAAAGGTAACGATTCTGCAGTTATCGCTGTTGTTCTTGTTATTAACTGTCTGGCTCAGTGTTTCTTTGGGGATATTCAGTCTGATCAGTCAATAAACGTAATTATCTGTTATCTGTTTCTGACAGTTGCGGAAGTTAATAGGAAAGCGGTTGGCGAAGAATAATTGACTTTGCTTTTGTCCAAAGACAATAGATAAGAAGCAAGTAAAAATGTCCGTTTCTTAAAAGATTCAGAGCCTTGTATTCTGAAGGTTTGTCACCTATGACAAATTCTTTGATAAAGTGTTCACCCCGGCACTGTTTATACAGTCTGATTTTGTGGTGGACGGATGTGCGTGCTGTTGCTATTTCAACAAGCTTCAGACAGGTTCCTTTTGAATGATAGTCCCTGTAGTCCTCAAAATCTTTCTCTGAAAAAAAGTTGTTTTCATTGAGAAAACTGAGAACCAATTCTTCTTTTTCGCATGATATATTCATCTTCGAATAATCGATAGTCCGTGTCATGCTATTGGGGTTGATTCTGTACATGTACAGCAAATCGGAGATAAAGAGAAAATTGTTGCAGTACTTCAGTACCTCAAGAGTCTGAACCAGATCTTCTCCAAGCTGGATGTGATAGTAGGGGGAAAGATCATCAATGCCTACAAGATCCCGTTTTGCAATCTTTCTTACAAGGGAGTTGTAAGATGCGTCAAAAAGGATTTTTCTAAGTATTTTGTTTTTGTCTTCAAAGTAGGATTCTTTTCCAAAGCGGTCTGAATCAGCAGCGGGAATCTTATCAACAAATCTTTCGATACCCACTATCATGCAGTCAACTTTGGGGTATTTGGTTATTTTTGAATTCAGAGTTTCCAGGGTTTCTTCTCTCAGACAATCGTCTGAATCCAGATGAACAATCCATGTTCCTTTTGCTTTAGATATACCGAACCTTCTGGTTGCGATTAGACCTGAGTTTTTCTGATGATAGACGCTTATGTTACTGTACTGTTTTGCAAGATTGTCACATATTGATGGACTGGAATCTGTTGATCCGTCATCAATCATTACTATTTCATAGTTCTTGTATGTTTGATTCAGGACAGATTCAACACATTGCATTAAGTATTTTTCAACGTTGTAAACAGGGATAATTACAGAAAAAGTTATAGCGTCATTCATATGAAACTTCTGTTTTTATTGAATCTTACAATCTTTCGAATCGTCTGTAAATTGTGTATAGTTACCGTATTGGTTGATAAAAGGAGACCGTATCAGTGAAGAAGCTGTGGATTACTGTTTGTTTGTTTTTTGTTGTTTTCAGTGCATTTGCAACCCAGAAGCTTTATACGGCAAACTCTGATGAAGTCAGAACGCTTGAGTCTCTGTACAGGGAAGCAGGTATGACGTTGCCGGGTTTCATATATCCTGTCAGTGGGGATGTTCTGGTTAATACAATCGAAAAAACACAGCTTTCAGACAGACTCTCCTCTGCTGGATTAAATGAGCTGAATGCCCTTCTGAGTGAATTCAAAGGGGAAAATCTGGGAATAAAAGTATCTGATGATTTCTCTGCTTCTCTGAAAGTAGCAATCACACCTGAACTCTTCTACAACTCCCAGCTGGAAGAAGAATATGAAGAGGATGACAGCGGGAAAATTCAGGATGGACCAAGACGCGATTGGGTTGTCCCTTATAACGAAATCAAGCCTGCCTTATACGCCGGTGTGGATCTGAAAATGACAGATTACGCTTTCGGTCATTTTGAATATGAGCTTTCAAGGCTTATCGGAGCCTACCATCGCAATTACTTCTCCCACAACCTGCCATACGTCTCATATGACGGATATATGTCTGATGAAGAAAACCAGACCTGGCCCTGGAATGTCTATCTTGCAGCTGGTACAGGGAAAATCAGTGCAGCTGTAGGAAGAATGCGTGTTTCTTCCGGAAGCGGAGTAACAGGAAACCTTTCAATCGGTGACAACTTCATGTACCGTGAAACCTTCAAGTTGACTGTCAATTCACTGCCGTTCACATACGAAATGCTAATTAACACTTTCAGCCCCGAGGGCGAAATTGTCCAAGGTAATATAGAAATTGAGTCAGCTGTCAAAGATTTCAATCTGACACCCCAGCTTGATCAGCCCAGACCTATAGTTGTAATCCATAAAGCTACTTTCAACCTTTTCAACAAGGTCAATATAGGTCTGTATGAAGCAATCCTGGATTATACAACAGCGTCTCCGTTTGATCCCCAGATATTCAATCCTTTCGCTCTTATGCACAACTGGGTCTCATTCAGATACAACACAAACAACTGGTTCGGTTTTGATATAGATTATGCCTTCCTTCCCGGATGGAGTCTGAACCTTCAGGGAATGTTTGACCAGATTCAGCAGTCTGACGAGCAGTCAAAGGGTAGTCCGAATATCTACGGCTTTCTTGTCAACGTAAAGAATTCAACTAGGTTCAATGATTTCAAACTCAATTCATATGCTGAAGTTGCCTACACAAGCCCGGGTATGTATCTGAAACCGGGTGAAGGCAAAGATTACGAGCAGAATCCTGACTACTACAAGGTTGATCTAGTTACAGGAAACTACCAGATGTGGTGTTCCGGTGAGGATGTATCATATCTGGGATACAAATACGGACCTAACACAGTTGTTGTTGCACTTGGCGGAGAACTGGTTTCAAAGAACAATACCCTGAGACTTGATCTCATGTACAAGGCAAACGGAGACAAGGGTCTCTTTGTTGACGGAGACTATCACGGAGACTATTCTCCATATGGCATCCAGTATCATGGAGCCACATCTCCGTATTGTTTCAAAGAGGGTAACGTTGCCCAGAAGATGATAAGAATTGCTGTTTCGGATACAGCTGTTCTGTTTGATGGTGTTCTTGAACTCAGTGGCGGAATTGCATTCCAGCAGTACTTCAACTACAAGTTCCAGAGCGGAGTAAAATCTTCGGACGTTCAGGCCCAGATTGCAATCAGGTTCTGCCCACTTTCATTCTTCAGTTGGGGGAAGTAATAACTCTTACATACTTTTCAGGACAGTTCAGTAACTCACGGGACTGTCCCTTATTTTTTGTCTTCAGGATCAGAGTCCCTATAGACTTGTTTGCTCCGGTAAGGCTCTCAACATAATCACCGGGTTTAACCCACAGGTCTTTTTCAACAATCTCATTTTCAATTTCAGGTTGAATCTCAAGACCTTTGAAAACTCCATCGGCACTGCTGTGTAGAATAAGTTCAACCCAGCCATCCTCCGGATCAACCTGCTTGATTTTCTTCACAGGCAGGCCCAGAGCTGCTTTTACGCTCTCTTCAATCAGATCGACTCCTGTTGAATATCTGACCATTTCTGCAAGTCTGTTTCCTCCGCCTCTGGGTGAAACCTCCATAAGGTAAGTCTTTCCGTCAATCGTCTGCCTTGCTTCCACGTTGTAAATTGTGGTTCCCATGTTGAGGAGCTTGATTAACCTTGCAAGTTCAGCTTTTAGTTCTTTAATACCTTCTTCTGTGATGGTGGATGGCCAGGTAAAACCTGTAGGAGTGAATGGGTTTGATGCTCCATGGTCAAAGTACTGGCTGGACCAGGAGGTGAAAACAAGTTCTCCGTCAACCGAGAAACATTCTGAATCAGAAGAACAGCCAATCTGCTCCAGATACTGCTCAATAATGAATTGGCCTGACAATGAGCAACCGAGTGCAAAGTTGATTGCCTCTGCCAATTGATTGGAATCAGTAACTTTCGAAACTCCCTTTGATCCTGCACTGTCTGTAGGTTTGACAATCAAAGGAAAGAGGATAGGAGAGAAGTCTTTAATTGCTTTTTCAACTTCATTCGAGTTGTAGCTTTTTGAAACCGGAGTATTGAAACCATAATCTGTAAGGAACTTTCTGAAAAGGCCCTTGTTCTGGAGGATGGATACCGATTCATAAGGTCCTGTATTGGGAAGACCCAGTTTTTCTGCAACATAGCTTGCAGTAGTAACGCCAGGATCAGTTCCGAAAGACATGATTCCGTCTATCTTCAGTTCTTCTGCCTTTTTCAGGATTGCTTCTTTGTCAACAATACTCAGGTTGCAGTATTCGTCAGAATACCTGTGGGCAATGTTATCTGGAAGGTAGTCACAGGTTATGGTATAAACACCGAGTTTCTTTGCACATTCAATTACAGGGATAAGATATCGGGAACCGCCAAGTAAAAGGAGCTTTTTCATCTTCATTCCAATGAGAGAATATAATCCCCGTATTCTGTGTTATCCAACTGCTTTCCAAGCTTATGAAGTTGATCAACGGAAATGAAGCCGCGTCTGTATGCTATTTCCTCAATACAGGATACATAATAACCCTGGGTTTCCTGTATGGAGCTGACGAACTCTGCCGCCTTCAGAAGTCCTGAAGGAGTTCCGGTATCAAGCCATGCCATTCCGCGTCCAAACAGCTCTACATGTAGTTCGCCGTTCTTAAGATAGATGTTATTCAAATCTGTAATCTCAAGTTCACCTCTTTTTGAGGGTTTCAAGCTCTTTGCGTATTCTATAACCCTGTTGTCATAGAAGTAGAGTCCTGGAACTGCATAGTTGCTTTTGGGAACCTGGGGTTTTTCTTCAAGGGAAATAACTCTGTTGTTACTGTCAAATTCCACAACGCCATAACTTCTGGCATCTTTGACAGGGTAGCCGAATATGGTGGCTCCTGTTTTTCTGGAACTTGCATTATTCATGTACTGGGTCAGGTCGTCACCATAAAAGACATTGTCTCCGAGGATAAGACAAACATTGTCATTTCCTATGAAGTTTTCTCCAAGAATGAAAGCTTCCGCAAGTCCGTTTGCCTTCTTCTGCTCAATGTATGTAAATGACAGACCAAGATTCGAACCGTCTCCCAGAAGACGCTTGTACAAAGGTAAATCATCAGGAGTTGAAATAATGAGTATGTCTCTTATTCCTGCAAGCATGAGCACTGAAAGCGGGTAGTAAATCAGAGGCTTGTCGTATACGGGAACCAACTGCTTGGATATTATTTTTGTAATAGGGTACAGCCTGGTTCCTTTTCCACCTGCAAGTATTATTCCTTTCATAGTCACCTCAGAATAATTGAACAGATTTTTCTTACCTCGTCATTGGTAAGATCCGGATACATGGGAAGGCACAGGACATTGTCTGCAGCCTTTTTTGCAACCGGTGTGTCATTGCTGTCATAGATGTCTTTGTAACAGTCAAAATCCTGAACTACAGGGTAGAAGTACTTTCTTGCATATATTTCTTCTGCTGCCAGCTGTTCAAAAACCTCATCTCTTGTCTTTTTGTAATTATTGAAAAGAACCGGGAAATAAGCACCATTTGACGAGACATCTTTTTTGACAGATTTGAGTTGAATACCGCCAACATCTGAAAGCAGCTCTCTATAGACCGAATCCACATGAAGCCTTTTCTTAATGTTTTCATCAAGATGCCTCATATTGCAGATGCCCATTGCTGCCTGGAATTCGTTCATTTTGGCATTTCCGCCAACATATCTTACTTCTTCAGGTCCGCGGATACCGAAATTCTTAAGGTCATTCAGAATCTGAACCAGGGAGTCGTCCTGGAATGCTGCACAACCACCCTCAATTGTGTTGAAGACCTTTGTGGCATGGAAACTGACCATGCTTGCATCTCCGAATGATGGCACAGCCTTATTCTTGTACTTTTCTCCAAAGGCGTGGGCTGCATCGTAGATGACTTTCAGATTGTGCTTATCTGCTATCCTTCCTATTTCTTCAACATCGCATACGTTGCCGTAAACATGGACAGGGACTATTGCAACTGTCTTTGGTGTAATCAGTTTTTCAATTTTACTAGGGTCAAGACAGAGAGTAACAGGGTCTATGTCGCAGAAAATCGGCTTTAAACCGTTTCGGACTATTGCATGTGTCGTTGATGCAAAGGTAAACGGAGTGGTTATGATCTCAGATTCATTCGGAAAGTCAAAAGCGGCAATTATATTCTCAAGGGCAAGGTGTCCGTTCGTGTAAAGGACAATGTGCTTTGAGTCAAGCTTCTCCTCCAACAGAGCCTGAAGAGCATCATGCTTTGCGCCCATGTTGGTAAGCCAATGGGTCTGCCAGATGTCTTTAATTTCCTCTATGTACTCTTCAAAAGGAGGAAGCGTAGATTTTGTAACAAGAATGCTCATTATTGCCTCTTTAAGAGCATTTTAACAGAAGATGTAAGATAGTTGAATATGTCCAGTTTATAGAGTTTTGACAGACCTAAGTAGAGGAAGACTCCAAGCGGAATCTGGATAAACAGTTTCAGCAGGGGAGAAATGGAAATGAAATTTACCAGATAAACGATTCCACCCATCATGAAGGACAGGAGCAGAGGACCAGCCATTTCCTCAAGCTGTTCCCTGTACGGGTAATTTATCAATTTCCAGTTAGGGTAACTGTTTATTATCTGATCTATCAGGTCTGTAAAAATGAGCCCCAGGGCGATTGCAAAAGCACTGATTCTGATTGTGATGAAGATAGAAATAATTCCTATAATCTTCTTCAGCATTTCCTGCTTGAGATATACGTCACTTCTGCCTACTGCTTTGATTGCATTCAGGTTCGCTACGTGGAAAGGATAGAATGCATAGACAACGCAGAATACCTGAAGATAGGGAACACACGGCATCCATTCTTCACCAAGAAGAATGCCTACAATCGGTTCAGCACAGGCAATCAGGCCGGCCATAGCAGGCATCAATGCATAGCTTCCCACTCCGATTGCTTTTTTTGTTATGTTTTTTACTTCTTCCGGTTCACTCTGTTTTTCAGACATTACCGGAAAAAGAACACTGTTCATGGCAGAGTTGATATTGCTTACAGCCGTGGAGGGGAATGTTTCTCCCTTGTTGTAGAAGGCCAGATCTGCAGGGGAGTAGGTTATTCCGATTATCAGCTGTCTGAGTTTCTGATATATGGTTTCGAGCAATGAAGAAGCAAGCAGCTTCCACCCATAGTTTAACAAGACCTTAAGTCTCTGCCAGGAGAAAGCCCTTATCGGTCTCCATTTTACCGTTATCCAGAGAATGACAGTGTCAAATGTTACATTACACAGGTTCTGAGCCACTATTGCCCAGGCTCCAAAACCTTTGACAGCCATGATTATTCCAACAGGAGCTGCAAGAACTGTACCTGTAATTGTGGATACAAAGAATTTCTTGAAATCCATGTTTCGTGAAACATATGCAAACTGAATATTCTTGAAGCCGGACAATATAAGTTGAATACCCATTACTCTGAGAATCGGGGTCATGGTCTCCATTTTGTTTGCCCTTGCTATCAACGGAGCAATACAGTAGAAGACCATATACAGAACTGCACAGACCAGCAGATTGAAATAGAAAACAGAGGAGAAATCCAGGTCGTCAGCATCCTTTTTCTGGATAAGGGCGTTGCCCAGTCCGCTGTCAACAAAGACGTCAAAAATTGCAATGAAGATCAGTGCAAGTGCTACAGATCCGTATACTTCAGGTCCCAGAATACGGGCCAGGATAAGAGAGACAACTAAAGTAACACCCTGGGCTCCGACTCTTTCAAAGAAACTCCACAGAAAATTTGACAGCACTCTGTTGTTCATTTCTTTCTCCTCTCTCTTTCAAGTATGAGTTTTGGAAACAAACAACCCAGCCTGTATTTCATTCGTGTGCTGAAGGGTGTGTTTTTCATTATCTGAGAGAAGTCCTTAGAAAACATTTCTCTGTATTTTCCTTGAGCCTCAAGAAGCCTGAATCTGTTCTCTGTTCTTTTTTTCTCAATCAAAGTGCTGTATTTGCCATTGGTATATGAGTCAAGTGAGACAAACATATCATCCATGGTCTTGAAGAACGCAGCTGCCTTATCCGGATTGCAGATTATTCTTTGAGTCCATGAGCCGGATACGCTTACACGGTAGGCCGACATGCACTGTCCGAAGTAAATCATGCCTCCATGTATTGCGCCGTCAATCTGAACGCCGTAATCCAGTTCGTTGATTTTTCTGAATTCAGGTATGTTTTCATCCAACCTGGTTCTGTACACAATAGATCCGGTTGCAACAAAGCCGCCGTCCCCGTCAATCACTTCTTCCGCAGTGAATATTCTGTATGAGTCGGCTGGTCCCTGATATCCTTCCTGATTACCGGTTTCTGCATTGATTGCCACTGCCCTGTGGGCACAAATGTCTAATTCGGGGTGCTCTTCCAATGCTTTGACCTGTTTCTGAAGCTTTTCGTCATCAGTCCAGTAATCATCGCCGTCGCACATTGCGGTGAAGGAGAAACGACATTTGGGCATAAGGAATGTCTGTTCAACATTTATCCCTTTTGAATACTGGTTCTCTGTCTGAAGAACAGGCCTGACTATATCGGGAAAGCGTTTTGCATAGTCTTTTAATATTTCAGCAGTGGAATCTGTGGATGCATCGTCGTTGACAAGTATTTCTATAGGAAAATCTGTTTTCTGCATAAGAAAACTATCAAGAGCCTGAGCAATGTACTTCTCATGGTTGTAAGTGGGGACAATTATGCTAACGCCTCTCGGTCTTTCCATATGTCTCTGACGATATCACTAATCCTGCTATATGGAAAGTAATATATCTTAGTGATAATATTTACCCAATGAAGATTCTTATTCTGTCCAATCTTGCCTCATATACTTACAATTTCCGTCTTGAAATTATTCAGGCCTTGAAAAAGAAGGGATGGGAGATAATCATGGCTTTTGACAATGATTCAGAGGAGAAGACAAAAGCACTGTCGGAATACGGTCAGATTATTAATGTTCATTTCAACGGGAAAGGAACAAACATCAGGGAAGAGCTGAATCTTCTCAGAACATATAGGAAACTTGTAAGAAGTATAAAGCCTGATGCAGTTCTTTCTTTTACAATCAAGATGAACCTTTATGGCGGTTTTGCTGCTGTCAGAAAGAAGATTCCTTATCTGCCTATGATTACCGGACTGGGAGAGCTTGAAAAGGAAGGAAAACTACAGAAGATGCTTACTGTTTTGCACAAGTATGTAATGCCCAGGGCAAAATGCGTTTTCTTCCAGAATGAAGCGAATATTGAATTCTTCAGAGAGAAGGGAATCAGAACACAGAAATCAGTTTTGCTTCCGGGTTCAGGTGTGAATCTTGAGAAGTTTGCTTTCATGCCTTATCCGGCGGAAGAAAACGGAACATCCTTTGCCTTTATCGGCAGGCTGACTCAGGCAAAGGGTATAGAGCAGTACCTTGATGTGGCACAGAATTTGTCTTCACTCGCAACTTTTTATGTTGCAGGGCTGTGTGACAAGCAGTATGAGGAGCGGGTTGAGTCACTGAACTCACAGGGGTCAATCAAGTACCTTGGTGTGCTGGAGGAAACAAGACCACTTCTTGAGGAAATATCCTGCCTGATTCTTCCAACATATCATCCGGAAGGGATGAGTAATGTTCTTCTTGAAGCAGGAGCAAGCGGAAGACCTGCAATATGTACTGACAGACCGGGGTGCAGGGAGATAGTCAGAGATGGTGAGAATGGCTTTTACTGCAAAGCAAAGGACACTGAAAACCTTCAGGATACAGTTGAGCGTTTTCTTGTTTTGGACTATGAGGAAAAGAAGAGGATGGGTGCCCGATCCAGAGAGATAGTTGAAAAGAACTTTGACAGAAATATTGTTGTCAAAGCATACATTGAAGAACTGGAGAATCTGTAATGACGGACACTATGGGAAAGATCAGCAAGATCAAGAAGATGATAGGAAAAGACCGTATGATGGGTCTTCTCAACTGTCTCAGATTCATCCCTGATAAACCATATCTGAAACTTGAATACAGGTTTCTCACCGGAAAGAAATTGGACTTAAAAAATCCAAAGACATATAACGAGAAACTCCAGTATCTCAAGCTGTACAACAGAAAACCTGTCTATACCAGGATGGCTGACAAACTGGAGATGAGGGACTTTGTAAAAGAAAGGGTTGGTGAAGGTTATACCGTTCCTATTCTTGGTGTATGGGAAAAACCTTCAGACATAGAATTTGACAATCTTCCGGATGAATTCGTACTTAAGTGCAACCATGACAGCAAGGGGCTGATAATCTGCCGTGACAAAAAATCTTTGGATAAGAATCAAACGGTGAAAACCCTTTCAAAGTCAATGAGACGCAATATGTTCTGGGCTGCAAGAGAGTGGCCATATAAGAACATCAAACCAAAAATCTTTGCAGAGAAACTTCTTGATAAGATAACGGAGTATCAGGTTCTGTGCTTCAACGGTGAACCTAGAATTCTGTACTACATGTCCAACGATAGTGAAGGTCATCTGACAGAAGATTTCTTTGACACGGATTTTAAGCCTGTAGATGTTTCACTTGGATACAGAAAGTCATCAGAGAAGATAGAAAAACCTTCATATCTGGAAAACATGATTCGGATTGCCTCTGTTCTTTCAAAAGACTGTCCACATCTCAGAGTTGACTTTCTTTATGCGGATAGTCACCTGTTTGTGGGTGAACTGACTTTCTTCAACGATGCCGGTTTTGCCCCGGTAAAACCTGAAAGCATGAATGTAAGAATGGGCGGGTGGATAGAATTGCCTGAAAGGCAGAGCTTGTAGTAGTATTAGTTGCGGAGAGAGGCTATGCGCAGAAAAATAGCTGTACTATTAATTTTACTTTTTTCAATCACGGCAGTATTTGCTGCAAAATATCATACAGTTCCAATCGGCGATAAGGGCTACAGAATAGTTGAGATAGCTCAGAACAGGGGCATTATTCCTGTTCAGAGTCAGGTCAAACCATATTCTCTTTCCCAGATGCGTGAACTGTTGTCTTCAATCAGAAGTTCGGACGGTATCAAAGAATCAGAAGCAAAGATAATTGATTCTGTGCTTGCTGAATACGACAGGCTTTATGGTTTTGAAAGTGTGAACACCTTCAGCGGTTTAATCAAAAATGGTTTCCTCCGCTTCGGAGATTCAGGAAACAATGTAACAGTAGGGGGGTCTTTCAGTTCAAACAACACCGTAGGAATCAATTTTACAGATGGTAAGGTAATTGATACACGTAACCGTGTTCTGATGTATCTGAGAGGTGATCTGTTCAATGTAGTCAGTTACGACGTCAATGTCGGTCTGCATGTTGAGAAAATAAACACAAACGCCTACCTCTCCATGGATTTTCCAATTGGCGTGAGTGGAAACTACTTTGAGTTACCAAGGCTGGATGTTTACGACCTTAACAACGACAGGGGTATTCTCTGGGGCTTTTCAAGTAATCCCGAAGTTGATCTGGTTCTCTTTGACAACAAACTGAACATCAGGTTTGCTTCTGTGAAGAGGGATTGGGGACCTGCAAACAACAACCTTGCTCTCTCTGAGTCGGCCAGTACGATGGCAGGCTTTGAGATAAATGCTAAACCTCTTGACTGGTTTGAGTACACAATGATGCATGCATCACTTACCAAGTTTGCTCTTTCAACTTTCAACGGGGTGAAATGGCCGTCAGACCGATATGTTTCCACAGGAGGTGGAGATGTTTACAACAACATGCTCAGCTTCCACAGAATAGATCTGAAGCTTGGTGGTTTCCAATTCGGTATCTATGAGAACGTTGTATGGAGAAAGCGTTTTGAGATTGCCTATCTTAATCCCTTTGCCATCTATCAGGTTATCCAGAATGAAGTCAGCGATTATGACAATATGATGTTCGGCTTTGATGCATCATATACATTCAAAAATCTTGGCAAGATATACTTTGCATTTGCACTGGATGAGTTAAGTTCTTTAAGTATAAAGACTTTCTTCATAAATGCAAGGCACAATATGGCCGTTCAGGGTGGAATAGAGATGCCTGTTTCCGTCGGAGATTTTGGAAAGATGGGAGTACAGGTAACCTATATTCCTCCATTCTTCGGCACCCATTATATGATGACAGATAACCCCTGGGGTCCCGATCCATATTCAACAGCGTACGTTAACAAGGGAAAGAACATTGCATACCCGCTTAACCCTGATTCGCTTGAACTCAAGATTTCTTTTGAAATGGACTTCGCTTCAAGTTATTCCCTTGCTTTCACAATCAAGGATCAGATGAGAAGTGCCCAGTATTCAGTTGTTAAGACCGGAACAGATATCCTGACAACAATGGATTACCTCTACGAAGAGGATTATGCCACCAAGAAGTTTTTCCAGAACATCTGGAACAACATTCTCGATGTTGAAGCAAATGTCAAAAAGCGCTTTGAAGGAATTCCCCTTGAGCTGACAGTCGGTTTCCAGTTCATTATGGAAAGCAGAAGAAGTTTTGACCTTGCTGGAAAAACATACGTCCCTGTACATCCGGAAGAGCATGCATACGGTGTATTGAATTTCGGTGATAATGATATGGGTTACGGTCCGTGGAATACTCCTGACATTTCTATTCTCGGAAAAGTTGGTGTTTCTTTGTATTTCTGAAATTTGACCTAGTGCTCTTTTGTTTTTATAATTGAGCGTATGAAGCGTAAAAAGGACAGAGTAGCAAACGAATTCGGCAGATTCCAATTCAGAACCCGCCTGTTTTTTGACTCTATTGCCATTCTGCTTGCCTGGTTCAGTTCATACTACCTTCGTTTCTATGTTCTCCTGGATGGTTCGGAAGATTCGGCACTGCTTTTCAGCATGCTCAGTCTTGTTGCGCTGTTATCTGGTATTTTTTTCCTGAACGTGCTTCACATGTACGAGGCCCGTCTGACAAGCCAGTGGAGGAAAGAGGTCCAGGGACTGTTCAAGGTCTCGGTGGATGTATTCCTGACCTTTGTCATAATCTACTACTACGCGTTCTATGAGAAAATAAGCCGTGTGCATCTTCTGCTGTTCGGTGTGATGCTGTACCTGTTCCTGATTCTTGACCGCTACATTGTTAACAACATGTTTGCCCGCCTTATCAAGACAGGACGCTTCAAAACGAATGTTCTTCTTGTAGGTCACGGGGAGAGACTGACTGATTACTACAATACAGTCATAGAAAGCGGAGAGACATCGAGACTAAGGGTCAACTACCAGTACCTTGGCGAGGATGACCCCATAAAGGGACTGAAGCAAGTTAAAGGATCTTCACTTGTAGAAGCTGTAAAGAATTCCGATGCCCAGATGGTTGTGATTAGCTTCGGCGATACGGATTACAACAAGGAAATAGAGCTTGTAAAGCAGGGAATGGAACTGCTGCAGGAGAGGGTTTTCACTTTGCCAAGAGTCCCCAAGACCTACGTTGGAAACCGCTTCAGTTCATTCCATTACATTCCCATGCTTGAGATCAACAGCTTCAATATGACGTCTGGAAGATGGTTCATGAAGCGTGCCTTCGATCTTGTTTCCTGCACGCTTGCTGTTATTCTCCTGTCTCCGCTCTACATCCTGCTGGCCCTCCTTGTAAAACTGTCATCACCTGGTCCTGTCTTTTACAAACAGAAGCGCGTGACAATCGACGGAAAGATTTTCACCATGCTCAAGTTCAGGAGCATGAGGATCGATATGAAAGAGCAGGGCGGTGCCCACTGGACAGAGGAAAATGACCCCAGAATCACAAAGATTGGAAGGCTTCTCAGAAGGACAAGTCTTGATGAGATTCCCCAGTTCTTCAACGTAATCCAGGGGTCAATGAGTCTTATAGGACCAAGGCCCGAAAGACCTGAACTTGAAAAAGAATTCGTAAAAATAATTCCCGGATACAACATGAGACACCGCATGAAGGCCGGTATTTCCGGTTGGGCTCAGGTAAACGGCCTAAGAGGGAATACATCGCTTGAAAAGCGCATAGAATATGACCTCTACTACATCCAGAAGTGGTCTTTCATGTTTGACATGAGGATAGTCTTCCTCACATTCTTCAAAGGCTTCATAAATAAAAATGCATATTAAGAGAATCACAGCTGTAATAATCGTTCTTGCACTCTGCACCTGCCTCTGGGCACTATCTCCGATGCGTCCGCTCATGTCCGGACTGACTGACAGTGATATTCAGAAACTGCTCTCATCAGAAACTCTTGAAGCATATACAACTTTTGGAGACAGCACCTCTGAATTGTTCCCTGACGGAACAATAATCAAAGACCTGGCTCAGAGAACGGAAAAACTTGACGGAGCTTTCTCTGTTGCGC
>Ga0310696_10004476_pt1 | contig 17139 bp, 12 predicted proteins | sample AusTroGonzalo_MG_4_FD_203885 | JGI IMG/M metagenome (GOLD analysis project Ga0310696, IMG submission 203885) | Bovine rumen microbial communities from tropical cattle in Woodstock, Queensland, Australia - Gonzalo_02 (v2) (version 2) | ecosystem: Host-associated > Mammals > Digestive system >...
CACGCCACCGCCCCAGCCCTCTACATCTTTCATGTTTACGATCGCGTCCATCTCCGAGAAGACCCTGTCTCTCGGAATTCCGACTATATTTCGCGAAACGTCCTCGATTCCGAAGATGAGCCGGCCTCCCTTGCCGTTCGCGAACGCGACGACAGTCTTCGTAAACTTCAGCGAGTCCTTCGACAGCGCCTCCTTGAACTCCAGCGCGACATTCTCGCCGTTCTGTATCTCTTCAATCAATGTCATGACGTTCTCCTTTGGTCACGCGTCAAATTGTACCACATGCAAAATCCCGAAATAATGGCAACAAAAGGAATCACAAACTGAGCTCTCAGATTAAGCACCCAGTTACCACACACCGAAGCAACATCGGAAAAATCAGACAAACTCATCATAGGTTATATTCTTGCTTATCCATATCATATGTATTTCCACGCCCATAAAATCGCGAAATTGCGACACAAGATCTCTTGTCTCCTTGTCCAACTGTGCTCCTACTGCATCAAACACGACAAGAACACCCTCCTTTATTCCGTAATGTCGACAGTATTCTACTAATTGCAATAATCCATTTCTTACATCACAACCATTTGACTTGTTACTTCCAGAATCCTTGTAATACCGTTTGCACTCAATCAACACTCTTTCTTTATTGCTGGTATATAGGGCATCTGGCATTCCCAACCGGTAATTTTTTCAATGGCCTGCAGTCAAGTTCTCAAGACGTTCGATTGCGGACATGTGGGATAGTATCTGAGAATCCCCCTTGCCGCGTTCCATGAGACTGACAATCGCCTGATAAGTGCCGATCTTCTTGCCGAACGCAGATTGCGAAAGGCCGAGATTGAGGCGCAGCGCCTTGACGCGCGCGGCAAGATCTGAAACGGGAGGGACGCGCTTCTGCGCGTCCAAAACGGCGGGCAGGGGGCTACCCCCCCTACCATCGCACGGCAAGATATCGCTTCCCTCGCGACCGTTTTCACCACCGTCCTCGTCCAGCGCGATTCCGAACACATCGCCCAGGTCTGCGCCGTCCAACTCGCTCGCCGCGCCATCCGTGAGCGTATCGACAACCTCTGCTGACACGATGGAGTTCTGGTCTATTCCGCGAAGCGTAAAGAACAGCTCCGGCTTTTCGTCGAGCCGAGCGCCGATTCCGTAGAGAACCGCCGCGACATGCTTGCAGCAGCTCGCGCCGTCCGGACACGCACAGTCGAAGTGGATTTCGCGCGGCTTCGGGAAAAGCCCCGTCTCCGGGTTGCAGAAGTCCTCCAGCATCTCCTTCGGGAGCTTCCCCTGGGCAAGTGCCATGAGGGACGATATCTTGCCGGACGAGCGCTTAACGAGTGCGTCCCAGTCAGGCTTCTTCATCTTGTCGATGCGAATTATGACCTCGTATGGGCTCCTTCCGCTGCCTATTACAAGGGCTCCGACCGCGCCTTCGGAGATTTTAAGGTCGATGACGGCACCGCTCCTGACGTATGAACGCCCGCGTTCCAGACGATAGGCGAAGTCGCGGTACGACTCGATGTTGTCGCACCACGCCTTGCCCCAGAATGTCTTCGCGATGGTGCGACCCTCAAGCTGCACAGGCGAGAGGTCCGCGCCCTTCTTGCGCATCCGCGCGATCGTCTTCGCGGCCTTCTGCTGCCGTTCCCACACCGTGGGCTGCGGCTTAAACCCCCAATAGGAATATCTGCTCATATTTTCAGTCTCCAGAGTTATCAAGAATCTTCCCCGAAGTGATCCGGCATCGCAACGCTGAACAGCTCGACATCCCCGTTCTCTTCCTCGATTGACAACATAGGCCCCCCGAACATCTGGTCGTATTTGACTTCACAAATGATGGTGCCGGGCTCAAGACATTCAAAGAGTTCCTCGAGCTTTAATCGCAGCATGTCCCAAAACTGCGCATATTTGCCCATCATTATCGACGGACAGTCGATTGGCAATTTCCCTCTCTTCAGTCTCGTTATCATGATGGCTATTTCCTCGTGGCCTTCAATGGAGCAATGCCTCTCGGCATACGGGCGAACCAGCCTTTCCATAATCGCGTTGACGTCATCCTCAGATTCATTCACTTCCGAAATCTCGTATTCCATCCGCCATTTCGGCATGGGCGGCAGAATGGGAATCCTGTCCTCGTCCTTCACCTCAACCACGCCTTCGGGCAAACCGCCAACAACGTTGCCGTTCTCGTCCACAATGCGGGACTCGGCAAGCTCCTTCAATGCATTTCGCAGCTTCTCCATCCTCTCGCCGCCGCGCCCCTCTGTCAGCTTCAGCATCTCAGATGCGGTTCGCGCCTCATCAGAAACCAACACTTCTATTGCGTCCACGGCCACATTAGGATACCGCGCAAACGGATCTTTCCCCGCCTTTATGTCATCATCAAACCACCTTGCGGGAGAAAACCATGCCCTACAGAAATACGGCCAGTCGTCGTACACGGAATACGGGAATGCCTTCGCCCTGATGTCTTGCGCGTAGAGCGAGGAAAGAACCCCAAAGTCGTGACGAGAGCCACGATCCAGAGACACCAGCGCCTCGGAGAACGCTCCGAGATTGGCAAGCGCAACTCCCTTGAAGAACGCCACCTTCCAGTCCTCGTCCATCCCGGACATGGTAGCATAGTCCACGATGTCGCGATGCCTGCGGAAAAGCGCAAGCGCCTTGCAGACCTGTGCGACTATGTCGCGGCTGAGCGGAAGCTTGTCCGCGAGCGCGCGATCGAGCCATTCCCGCGCCTCCTCGTCTCGGCCAAGGACATGGGCAAAGATGGCCATAGATGCTACGCCAAATGTGTTATGTCCTTCACAGGCCTCTATGCCCTTGCGCTGAAGTTCGTAGGCGTCCTCGACGTCACCCTCTTCCCATGAGCATATCGCCTCGTTGTTCCAGGCTATCCACATCTTAGGATCGATCGCCCTTGCCTTCTGGAAAAGTGGCCTTGCCTTCTTGGAATCGCCGCCGACTAGCATTTGTCGTCCCCGCTCGCATATTTCGTCCGCTTCAGCATTGTCCGTCCGGTGGTACACGCCTGCCGCCTCGCAACGGACGGTCTGGACTATTTCCGCCTTTGTCATGTCGCCGTCTATGCGGTCACGGTATTTCGGCCAGCAGCAGAACTTGAACTTGCTGCCGCTTCCGCAAGGGCATGGCCCGTAGAGCATATCATTGCCTATTTTCATCTTGTTTCCTGTGGTTTTACATTTTCGTCAAAATTGAAGCGAACGTACCATTTCATGGCCAAGTGAAGCCACGACCGATGCCGAAAGCACTCAGCGGCCGGCATACACTCCCGGACGACGCCTACGGTTCTCCTCTTCGGCCAATCTGCGGAACTCTTCGTGTTTTTCCGGCAGGACGATTTCGTAGCCCCCTTCACCAAAAGCCGCTACCGACCATTTAGGCGGTTTCCTCAGTGTCTCGGCCGCTTTACTTTTCTTTCTCATCGCCATCAGATCACCCCCTACCGGGTCTATGAGCTGTGCCAACAGGACCAGCCCCCGACTCGCCACCACGAAAGATTTGAATCTCATCTTTTGGAATGTTCAGCGCTTTTACCACTTCCAGCACGGTTTTCGACAGCCATCGCCCGCTCATGTCAATGAACATCCCATTAGTCGGATCGTCCGAATATTTCGTTAAGGTCATCCGTGTAAGGATGTCATAAATATGTTTCGCATATTTTTGCGAACGCAATTTCAAAACGAGATTCGGCTGACGGTCAGCCTCCTACTCATTGAGCAAGAACAGCCATGCTACCGTCTTGTTAGGTTTTAAACCGGCTTCGCGCAGTCTTTTTAATGATGCTTTGTCATGTTTTGCGACTGTCTCTAGTACTACAATGCAATTCTTCATCTCTCGCATTCCCCTTTCTACATTTATGATTTTGTTCTTCTACACCTGCCAGAACCACCTGTCACGAATTGCCTTTCTTGCCTGTTGGCATCATGCGCTTTTTGTCACCGTCTACATCAAGAGCATCCAAGTCTTGCATCTGAAGGCGATACAACTCCTTCTGTGCTTCGATTTCGCGGCGAAGCGTTTCCTCGTCCGGAAGATACGTCTTGTACTTTACGGCAAAGAGCTTCTCGTTGCCTTTGAGAATCGAATAACGGGCGATGTCCTGATCCGTTTCGCTGCACAGAACAATTCCTATTGTCGGATTGTCTTCTGGCTGCTTTACCAGCTCGTCGTACATTCTACGATACATATCCATCTGCCCCACATCCTGATGCGTGACGCGCCCAACCTTAAGGTCGATCAGGAAATAGCACTTAAGCAGGGAATTGTAGAACACAAGATCAATGTAAAAGTCCGAATGCTCCGTACGCATGTGCTTCTGCCGGGCTACAAAGCAAAAGCCCCGTCCAAGTTCCATCAGAACATCGCGAAGGTGCGATATCAATGCAGACTCCAACTTCGTCTCTCGAATACGGACATTGGAGGGAAGGCTGAGAAATTCCAGAAGAATAGGATTCTTGATATAGTCGCAAGGGACAAGCGACTTCGGCTCTTCGGGAATTGGAGACAGAGGAAGCTCCTTACGCTTTGCGCGTCGGTCGGGATTCTTTGATGCAAGCAGCCTGTCGTATGCCTGCGTTGCAATCTGGCGATCAAGGTCCCTTGTGCCCCACGTAGATGCAATGCACTCGTTCATGTACCATTCCCGCGCGATGGGGTCGGCAACACGCATAAGGGAACGGTAATGCGTCCAACTCAATTCGTGACGCAGTGCGTCACGAATTGGAAACGCGAGATAGAACAAGCGCATATTTCGTAGATTGCTGGCATCATATCCGCTCCCGTATTCCGCTGTCAAGCGACGTGCCAGATCGGCCAGAATGGCCTTTCCGTATTCGGCCTTGCGCCTTCCCTTTTGCTCATCCTCGACAATAAGGCATCCGACACGCCAATACGTCTCGACCATCGCGCTGTTGGCCGCGCGAGACACAAAACGCTGCGCCTCCTGAATTACTCGCCGTACAGACTTGTACAGGCGATCCGAAACAGCTATCGGCTTAGCAACTCTTTCTATGGATTTGGTCATTCACTCAACCCTTTCATGCGCAAATAGTATATCACATTTTACCTTCACTTCTCCACGACGGAGGCGTCGAGCTTGACGAGGTCCATCAGCTCGTCGTCCGTCATCTCGGTGACGAGCTTCTCGCCGCCATCCGCAAAGAGCGAATCGGCAAGCGCCTGCTTCTCCTTGATCATCACGTCGATCTTCTCCTCCAGCGTACCGTAGGTCACGAACTTGTGGATGAGCACGTTGCGCTTCTGACCGATGCGGTACGCGCGGTCGCTCGCCTGGTTCTCCACTGCCGGATTCCACCAGCGGTCGAAATGGACGACATGGTTCGCCGCCGTTAGGTTGAGTCCCGTCCCGGCCGCCTTGACGGACAGCACGAAGAACGGCGGCCCGCCCGGATCCTGAAACGCCTTGACGAGCTTCCCACGCGCCGCAACAGGCGTTCCGCCGTGCAGAATGAGCCCCTCCCGTCCGAATACGCCCGAAAGGAACTCCGCAAGCGGCGCCGTCATCTCGCGGTACTGCGTGAACACAAGCATCTTCTCCTGGCGCGACGCCACCTCTGCCGCGCGTTCGCCAAGTACGACGAACTTGCCCGAATCCTCCGGCTTCCACGCCTCCGTGCCGAGGTAGAGCGATGGATGATCGCATATCTGCTTGAAGCGGAGCATGTACGCGAGCACCAAGCCCTTGCGCTTCATCGTAGAGCCTTCGCCCTTCACATCCTCCAGCGCTTTGCGCAACTCCTCCACCGTGCGCTCGTAGAGAAGCGCCTGCTTCTGCGAAAGCGGAGTGGAGACGTCGATCTCCGTCTTGTCCGGAAGGTCGGCTATGATCGCCTTGTCCGTCTTGAGACGCCGCAGAATGAACGGACGCGTGAGCTTGCGCACGACCGAAAAGTCGTTCGACTTCGCCGTCGCCGTCTGGAACGACTTAAGGCCGCCGAGGAGTCCGGGATTGATGAAATCAAAGATGCTCCAAAGGTCGCTCATTCTGTTCTCGACGGGCGTTCCTGTAAGCGCAAGACGGCGCGGAGAGACGACGGAGCGAAGCGCCTTGCTCTGTCCAGATCCGGGGTTCTTTATCGCCTGCGCCTCGTCCGCGATTACCGCCGCGAACGGCAGCTTGCGCAAATTCTCCAAACGTGTGAACTGCCCGTATGTCGTGAGAACAAGATCAAACCGCCTAATGTATTCTTCCAGCGGCCCGCATTCCCTATTCCCTGTTCCCTCTTCCCTATTCCCTATCCCCCGATACCCGGCGTCAGACGGATGCAACACTCCAACCCTCAGATCCGGCGTGAACCGCGCTGCCTCGGTCTTCCAGTTCGCAAGCAACGACGCAGGCATCACAATCAATACGGGCAACGGCGCAATCTCTCCGCAGTTCTTCCAGATGTCTATCAGCGTCAGCACCTGAATGGTCTTGCCGAGGCCCATGTCATCCGCAAGGCATGCACCTAGCCCCGCCGCCATCGTGCGGCTCAAGTATTCCACCCCGTCCTTCTGGTACGGACGCAGCACCGCGTCCAACCCATTTGGTAGGGCGGTTTCGATGAAACCGCAGCCGGTAGGGTCACGCGTCCCGCGTGATCGCCCTCCCGGATGCATCAACCCCTGAAGCAGTTCCTTCAGCTCGCCCGTCGCGCGCACTTCGCACGTGTCGTCGTCACCACCACCGGGCGCGAGAGAATCGGCGTCTCCGCCCGCCAGCATCCTCAGCGCCTGCGCCATGGTAAGGCCATCGCGCATGAGACGCTTCGCATCCTTCCATTTCGCAAGAAGCTCCTGTATCTTCTCGTGGTCCGCCTCAACCCATTCGCCGCGTATCCGGACGAGTCCCTCCCTGGAATTGGCGAGAAGCGCAAGCTCTTCCTCGCTCAGCGGCTCCCCGTTGATCGTCACGTCCACGTCGAAGTCGCAGAGCGCATTCGCGTTAAGCAACCCGCCCTTGGACTTGCCCACACTCACGGAAACCTTCGCCTTCGCGGGCGCTTTCGCCCAGAGGCGCCCGGTGCGCACGAGAAGCCCCGCATGCTCGTATCCGGCGATTCCCTTCAGGAACGAATACGCCTCGCCAACGGAAAGCGCGCACGGCTGGAATATCCTCCTCGATTCCAGCAGGGAGAGGAGGAACTTGTCCTCCTTTGCCGCCGCCTCCAGCGGAGCGAGGATGCGTGAAAGCGCTGCCGGTTTTGCCGCGTACGCCTTCAGCGCGGCGGAAAGCGGTAGGTGCTTCGTCCGACCGTCGGCGTCGGCACGGCTCACGAACGTCGCAAGGAACGCGAACGGTCTCGTCCCGCTCTTGTCCCCCTTGTTCTCCGCGAGGTGGAGGCTCACCTTACCGACGTCGCGCCATCCGGGACCTAGAGAGGCAACCGCCGCGAGAAGATCTCCGCCGTGTTTCGCCGAAAGCGCGGCGAGGGCAGACTCAAGCCGCGCGAACACCCCGGACAAGACATCCACTGTCCAGTACTCTCCACCCTGCATAGGCGGCACGGACGAAAGGATCGCGAGCGACTCAAGCGCATCTGGACGGCAGGGCTCCAGCGCCGCGCCCTGCGGCATCGTGCCGTCCGCAGACGCTGCGACGATACGCCTCACATGGTCGCCGACGAGACGCCTCAGCCACACGACGACGGCGGACTCGCCGACCGCTCCCACAGCTCCTGCAAGGGCGAGCACCAGAACCCCGTCCTCGTCGGCCCTACCGCCAATCGCCAAGGTCCCGTCCGGGCGGAGGCGAACTTCCACATCACCTGCCTTAGCCTTGTCAGCACTCATGGAGTCTACAAGCCAGCGGATTCATTGCATAAAGCGCACGGCGGGCGGATCAGCTGTCCTCGCCGGGGGGCTCCGGCGACGCGGCCACGAGGGCGACCTTCTCCATGAATATGCGGCGAAGGGACGGCATTCGCCTCTCCTGGCGTTCGAGCGACCACATGAGGAACGCCCACTTGCGGTCGAAGTTGTAGCAGCCCGGGAGCCCCGGGCGGAAGCCCTCGAACTTGTCGCGCATGACGGAAAGCTGCCAGGCGAGCGCGTGCGTGCGGTACTCGAACCCGTTCATGAAGTGCTCCGCCACCTCCTCCATCGTGACCGCGTGCCTCTTCTGGTATATCTTCAGCGCGTGGGCGAAGTGGGTGAAGTAGAACGCGCCGAGCGCCTGGAGGTTCTCGTCGGTGAAGGAGAGGTCCGGCCAGCCGAAGCTGCCGCGCACCGAGCACGTCGCGACGCGCTTCGGCACGACGCGCTGGCGTATGATGTCGTACTCGAACTCGTAGATCTCCTTGCCTACGCCGTACAGCGGCGAGCACGTCTTGGGGTCGTACTTCTTCATGGCCATGTTCTGCGCGGCGGCGTCGCCCATGAGCGCGGCGAGCGCGAGCACGACGTCCTTCTCCTCGACCGAGGCGTCGTCGGCGTTGCAGAAGTACGTCGCGGGTATGGAGTCCATGGGCTCGCCCTCGCACCGCTCCCTGATGTAGAAGTCCGCCGCGCGCCTCCCCGTCTGCGGGCGGCGCCGCAGCAGGAGGTAGTTCCCGCTCAGGGCGATGCCGAGCGACCTGAGGGCCCCGATGCGCGCGAGCATGTAGCTGCCGTAGTCCCGCCTCGCGCTGGAGAGCCGCTTCTCTATGAGGCTCTTCTCGAGCGGAAGCCTGTTCGTCTTGTAGACGACTTCGCGGGTCTTGCCCCTGCCTATCGGCGTCGAGGCGTTCTCGCGGATCTCGTAGACGTTCGCGTACACGACGATCTCGTCCTTCGACATGAGCCCGCGGAGGTTCGACAGGAGCACCTCGCTCCTCGCGTCCGAGCCCGGGTGCATGGAGGCGCGCCCCGCCACGTACGTGGCGCCGGGGAGGGCGGTCCTCCTGTCGTCGAACGCGGGGGTGGAGCCCTCGCCCGCGACGGAGTATATCTCGCCCGTTATGTACATGTACAGCGTCTCCACGAACGCCTTCGACGTGTCGTCCGCGAATTCCGGGCGGGTGAGCTGCGACTCGTAGAGCGAAAGCACCTCCTGGGTCTTCTGGATCATCCCGAGCTGGCCGAGGCGTCCGAGGGCCACGGCCTCCATGAGCTGCTCGAGGGCGGGGATGAGCCTGTCCAGCGCGACGCCGCGCCTCAGCCCGAAAAGCTCGATCTCGTGGTGCCCGCGGTACTTTGGCATGCGGCAGAACGAGGACGGCTGGCCCTCGTACACCGACACGAGCTCCTTGATGCCTGCGACGAACTCGCCGGGGGACGACTGCGCTAGCGCCGCGAACCGGCTGAGCTCCGAAAAGGACAGGAAGTGCACGCCCCGCGCCGAGTGGTAGTAGTTTAGCTTCGTCGCTATGCGCTTCCTCGAGGCCGCCAGGGCCACCCTCATCTCGCCTTCGGTCCACGCCAGGGGCTTCACGCGCCACTCCTGCCCGAGGGCGCGGTAGTGGTCGAGGACGACGTCGTTGCGGTCGCCCATCACGATGTCGTTCATCTGGAGTCCGCACGGACCGAGAAGCCAGTCGTCGGCGGCGTAGAGCTTCTTCGCCGGCACGTCGCGCTGGGATATCTCCACCGCCCCCTTCACTACGTTCGCGCACAGCACGGAGCGCACGAGCACGTCGCCCCGCTTCGCCGACGGGATGCGCGCAAGCTTCCAGAACCTTCCGTCGAGGAGCGGAAACGCGGCGACGGAGTGGTTGCCGGTCGTCATCGTGAACACGCGCCCCGGGCGCCGCGACCAGAGGTCGCGCTTCTCGACAATCAGCACGCTGGGGCGCTCGTCCAGATGCTTGAGCACCCCCTTCTCGAACACGAACGTGTCGTCGCCGACGTCCCACGCGCAGAACTCGCGGACCTTGCCCATCGCGGTGGCCGTCACCAGCCCCGGGCGCCTGGTCCCGCTCTTCTTCACGCGGCAGACAAGCTGGCGGACTGCGTTCATGCACCGTCTCCGCAATGTTCGTGGACATGTCCGCGCGCGCGCGCGCCGCCGGCGAGCCGGTCCTCGGCGGCTATGAGGTCCTCGGCAAGCGCGCCGACCGCGTCGAACCCCGCCTCGTCGGCTGCGGAAAGGAGGTTCTGCAGCGCCGGCATGACCCACTTGCCGAACTGGGGCTGCCCGACGGACGCGAGCCTGCCGTACGCGCCGAGGCACTGCACCAGCCGCTGCACCGCCGCAATGGGAAGCACCTCCGCGATGCGCGGCCTGCCCGACAACTTGCCGTACAGCGCGCACAGCGCCTCCCTGGCCTTCGCGCCGAGGTTCACGTAGGGGTCGTAGAGAAGCGACGCGAGGTCGTATGCCGCAGGGCCGAGCCGCATCCCCTGGAAGTCTATGAAGCGCGGCCTCCCGTTCTTCCACAGCACGTTGGTCGACTGGAAGTCGCGGTGCACAAGCGCCTTCGGCTCGCCCTCCAGGGCGCCGGCCACCTCCGCCAGCTCGCGCTCCACGCCGGCCGGCATCTCGCGCCGGAACCGCGCGCCGAGGCAGTGCTTCGCGAAGAGGCCTCGCTCCCACGCCCAGGTGTCGCCGTCGAATTCCGGAAGAAGGTCCAGCGAGCCGATGCCGGGGTCCGTCCCCAGGGCCCCGAACTTCACGAGCTCCTCGACGACCTTCGCGTAGTCGCCCACCGACATCCTGCGCTCGCTTCCCGCATCCTCCAGGACAAGCGTCTTTATCCGGGGCAGGTCGGCCAGGACCGCCGGAACGGGGACCCCCTTCGACGCGAGGAAGCGCGCATGGCCAGCGTAGAGTCCGTTCTCGTCGCGGTTGCCGTCGTCGTAGAGCACGACTATGCCCCTGTCGCAGCGGAAGAACACCCGCTCGCTCCCGCGCGCCCCGAGGAACTCCACGCTCCCGCCGCATCCGACGGCCTCCAGCGCGGCCTTGACCTGCGGGAAGTCGCAGAACGCGTTGTCGTCCCCGTCGCGGTTGAGGTCTATGTACGCGGGAATCGTCCCCGCGTCGGTCCACAGCATCCCGCCGCACTTCACGGCCTTGACGAAGAGGCCTTCCGCCATCGCCGACTCGTACGCCGACACGATCGACGAAAAGCCCTCCGGACGGACGAAGCGGAGCACCTCCGGCTTCAGCGCCGCGATCCCGCAGTAGGTGTACGTCCCGTCGCAGCCGGCGTCGTCGCTCCTCCAGTTCGTCACGAACCCGCTCGCCGGCTCCACCTCGACCGTGCGCGGGCCGGACTCCGACACGAGCGCGCATCCGAGGACTGACGGATCGCCGAATCCGCGCAGCCATGCGGCCGGGTCCGGCGCGTCCTCCACCACGATGTCGCCGTTCACGAGGTAGAACGGCTCGTCGCCGATCCACTCGCGCAGCGGGTTGAGGACGCCCCCGGTGCCGAGTATCTCCGGCTCGTAGCTCACCTTGACCTTCACTTTGCCGCCGGCGGCGGACGCAGCGCGCCTGAAGCCGTCCGCCCACGCCTTGACCTGCTCGTGCATGCAATGCGAATTGAAGGCGAAGTCGTCCACGCCCCAGCCCCTCAGCATCTCCACGATGCGCCCGACCATGGGCTCGCCCCACACCGGCATGAGCGGCTTCGGCGTGGCGCACGTGAACGGGCGGAGCCTCGTCCCGTGCCCCGCGGCCAGCACGATCGCCTTGCGCACCGCCGCGCTCCCGTCTCTAGGCTCTGCTGGGTTTGACATACTTTTGACCGTTGGGGTTTTCAGCCGATGCAGCCGTCGAACGCTATGCGCCCGCCGAACACGTCGTGGCCGCGAGGAACCCCCTTCTTGTCATGGAATCGGCGCTCATCTCGGTCCCCGTCCGACTCACCTGGGCTTCATCGTGTAGCCGTTGAACCTGTGCGTGTTGTACAGCTTCTGGCCCTTGGCGACGGAAAGCCCCATAGCCTTGCGTATCGCGACGATGTCCTCGACGAACTTAGGCCCAAGCTGGCGGATCTTGCCGCCGTGGCCCGCCGCAAGCAGAAGCACCTGGCAGTACGCGTCCGCGTTCTCGGCGAACCACTCGGCCTCCTCGATGTCGCGCCCGCCGCACACGATGCCGTGGTTGGCCATGAACACGACGTTGGACTTCTTCGCGGCCTCCGCGACGGTCTTCGCCACTTCGTCGGTCCCCGGCGTCGCGTAGGGCGCGAGCGGGATCTGCGACAGGAAGATGTCCGCCTCGGGGTTTATCCCGTTGGGCGGCACGAGCCCGGCGAAGATGAAGGCGTTGCAGTGCGGGGGATGGCAGTGCATGCATGCGTTCATCCCGGTGGACTTCATCATCGCGATGTGGACCTTCACCTCGCTCGTGCGCGGACGGTATCCGCAAAGCTGCCCGGCGTCCATGTCGACTAGGCAGATGTCCTCGCGCTTCATAAAGCCCTTGCAGCACAGCGTCGGCGAGCAGAGGACGAGGTCCTCCCCGACGCGGACGGAGAGGTTGCCGCCGTTTCCGTCCGTATAGCCCTTGCCGTAGATCCGCCTGCCCATCTCGCAGATCTGGTCCTTCACCTTGTTGATGGCCGGCGAGTCGAAGAACTTGTCGAGTTCGCGGCGCGTCTTCGGCTGCGGGCCGTTCTTCCAGTCGTACGCGCGCTCCACGAGCGGCGGATTTATGTATAGCTTCTTGTCCATGCCCCTATTATACCATAATTATGCGTCAATGTTGCGTACTTGAATTTCCCCTCATGCGAGTATCTCGCCTGCGAGGGCCTCCAGCCGGGCGACGGTGTCGTCCGTCATGGAGCCCCTCACCGTCACGACCGTGCCGCAGAAGGACAGGCCCTTCGCGGCCGACAGGAGGTCCTTCATGCCCTTCGCGGCCATCGGGCCCCACGAGCCGTTCTCGATGAGCCCGACCCTGCGGTTCTGGTAGTTTCGCCTGAGGAGGTGGCGGATGTACTCCTCCATCTTGGGGAACACGCCCGTGTTGTACGTAGTCGTGGCGAGCACCAGCCTCCCGTAGCGAAAGCCGTCTTCGATGGTCTCGTACATGTCGTCGCGCGCGAGGTCGGCGCAGGCGACCTTGGGGCATCCCCTGGCCTTGAGGATATCGCAGAACTTCTCCACGACCGCCTTGGTGTGTCCGTAGACCGAAGTGTACGCGACGCAGACCCCCTCGCTCTCGACTCCGTAGGAGCTCCAGGTCTGGTACTGCCCGACGACGTGGGCTATCTCCTCCGGCGTCTGGAGGACCGGCCCGTGCAGGGGGCAGATGCGCGCGATGTCGAGCGCGGCGGCCTTCTTGAGGAGCGCCTGCGCCTGGGCGCCGAACTTGCCGACGATGCCGAAATAGTAGCGGCGCGCCTCGCAGTCCCACCCCTCCGGGTCCTCGACGTCGTTGGCTCCGAACTTGCCGAAGGCGTCGGCCGAGAAGAGCGTCTTCGTGGATGCGTCGTAGGTTACGATCACCTCGGGCCAGTGGACCATCGGCGCCGCTACGAACGCGAGGGTGCGTCCGCCGAGGTCGAGCGAGTCGCCCTCCTTCACGACGACGCGGCGGTCGGGGAAGTCCGTGCCGAAGTAGTTCTTCATTATCGCGAAGGCGGGCGCCGACGCGACGATCTTCGCGCCGGGGTACGCCTCGGCGAAGCGGGCGATGTTCGCGGAGTGGTCGGGCTCCATGTGCTGGACCACGAGGTAGTCCACGCGGTCCGTCGCGGACGCGAGGTTCCCGAGCCACTCGTCCCCGAAGCGCGCGTCGACGGTGTCCATGACCACGACCTTGCCGGACTTGAGGACGTAGGAGTTGTACGCCATTCCGAGCGGAACCTCGAACTGGCCTTCGAAAAGGTCGACGTCGTGGTCGTTGACGCCGACGTAGACAATGTCATCGGTGATCTTCATAGTGACAATATTATACCATAAAAGACGGCGCCGGCCGCGCCTACCGCATCATGAGGCGCGCGTCGAGGATGCCGGCAAGCTCCCGGAGGCGCCCCTGCTGGGACTCCTCGCCGGAAAGGTCGCGGGACTCGAACGGATCGTCGACGACGTTGTAGAGCCGGACCTTCGCGCCGGGCCCCCCTTCGCGCATGCAGGTGCGGAGCGCAACGTAGTCGCCGACGCGCACCATCTGCTGGAGCCCGCGCACCGCGCCCTTGCGGGACCTGAACTCCTCGAACGCGGCCGTGCCGCCGCCCCACGGGAACTCGTACTGCGTGTACACGAGCGACGGCTCGCCGGCTTCACCGCGCCAGCGCGGCAGGAGCGACACGCCGTCGCAGTCCGGCGGCTTCGCGGCTTTCGCCGCGTCCGCGAGCGTGGCCATCCAGTCGTGGAACTGCGACGGCGCGGCGTCGACCGTCCCGGGCCTGATCGCGGCGGGCCAGTGCGCGAGGGCGGGGACGCGCATCCCGCCCTCGAACACGTCGCGCTTCAGGCCATCGAACGGCCCGGCGGAGCGGAAGAAGCGCGGGTCCGCGCCGTATTCGTCGGCAGGCCCGTTGTCGGATGTGAACACGACCAGCGTGTCGTCGGCGATTCCGCACTTCTCCAGGTGGCGGACTATGTCGCCGACGGCGTCGTCCATGCGCGTGACGGCGGTCGCGTACCGCGCGGCGAAAGGCGGCAGGTTCGTGTAGGCGGGGTTGATCCACGTGTTGCGCGCCTCGAGGGGCTCCCTCTCCAGCGGCCAGACGGCGCCGCCGGCGGGATACGGGCGCCCCGGGACGTGGAGCGGCGTCTTGTCCAGGAGGTTGTCGCCGGACCTCCCCGAGCCGTGCACCGCGTTGACCGCGAGGTAGAGAAAGAACGGCTTCCCGGGGTTTCCGGCGAGATGACGGGATATGAGCTCCTTCGACTTCGCGGCGAAGAGGTCGGTGGAGTATATCCCGTCCGCCGAGGCCGTCGCGTCGGCGCGGTTCTCCGTGATGCCCATGAAGGCTCCGCGGATGCGCCCCTCGTAGTGGTAGTACGTATGCCCGGCCATGTGGTCGAGGAATCCGTAGAAATAGTCGAAGCCCTTGTCCAGCGGATGGGACGAGACGTCCTCCCCGGACTCGCCCCCGCCGGCGACGCCCCACTTGCCGACGGCCCACGTCGCGTAGCCCGCCTCCTTCATCACCGTGCCGAGCGTGTCCCTCTCGGAAAAGGCGCGGTCAAAGCAGTTGTCCATCAGCGAGCACCTGCCCTGGACGCGTCCGAGCAGAAGCGACGCGCGCGACGGCGCGCACACGGGCGCCGCGCAGTAGTGGCCGGAAAGCATCACGCCCTCGCGCGCAAGGCGGTCGAGGTTCGGGGTGAGGATGCGCGCCTTGGATGCCTCGCGCGCCCGGGCCTGCCATGTGAACCCGACGTCCCCGTACCCGAGGTCGTCGGCCAGGATGAACACGACGTTGGGCCTTCCAGCGCACTTCGCGGCGGGCGACGCCGCGGCAAGCGCCGCTGCGACGGCCATGGCCGCGATTCGCCGGATGGAGGACGGGCTTTTCATGCGTCCGGCGGCTACAGCGCGGCGAGCTTCTGGGCGACGAGCCTGCCGACGATCTTGGGGTCGGCCTTGCCCTTCGAGAGCTTCATCACCTGGCCGACAAAGAACCCGGCCGCCGCTTTCTTGCCGTTCTTGAAGTCCTGGACGGGACCCGGGTTCGCGGCAATCGCCTGGTCGACGAACGCCTCGAGCGCGGCCGTGTCGCTCACGGCGCCGAGCCCGCGCTCCCTGACGATCGCCTCGGGGTCGCCTCCCTTCTCGAAAATCTCCGGGAGAAGCTCCTTGAGAGTCGGGCCGTTGATAGTCCCGGCGGCGGCGAGGGAGACCAGCGAGGCGAGCGCGGCGGGCGTCATCGCGCACTCGCCGATCGTCTTCCCGCTCGCGTTCATGAGCGCCATGACGTCCGACATGTAGAGGTTGCAGAGCTGCTTCGCGAGCTTCCTGTCGAGCCCCTTCGCGGCGGACTCGTACCAGTCGGCGTTCTCCTTGTGCTGCGAGAGGACCTCCGCGTCGTACTCGGCGATGCCGTACTCCTCGACCATCCTGGCGCGGCGGGCCTCGGGCTTCTCGGGGAGCAGCCTGCGCCATTCCCCTATCGTCGCCTCGTCGAGCTCGACCGGCACGAGGTCCGGCTCCGGGAAGTACCGGTAGTCGTGCGCGTTCTCCTTGGAGCGCATGGAGGCGGTCTCCATCGCCTCCGGGTCCCAGCGGCGCGTCTCCTGCACGATCGGAACGGAGTGCGCCATGCAGTCGCGCTGCCGCCTCGCCTCGTACTCGAGCGCGGCGTGTATGCCGCTGAAAGAGTTCATGTTCTTTATCTCGACCTTCGTGCCGAGCTTCGCCTCGCCGACGGGCCTGATCGAGATGTTGACGTCGGAGCGCATGTTGCCCTCCTCGAGGTTGCAGTCGCTCACCCCCGCGTAGACGAGCATCTCCTTGAGCGCCGTAAGGTAGGCGATCGCGTCGTCCGCGGACTCCATGTCGGGCTCGGAGACGATCTCCATGAGGGGCGTCCCGCCGCGGTTGAAGTCCACGCCGGACGTCGCGGCGTAGTGGTTGATCTTCGCCGCATCCTCCTCCAGGTGGATGTGGTTTATGCGGATGAACTTCTTCGTCCCGTCGGCGCGGGTGATCTCGACGCCCCCGCCGATGCACAGCGGACTTCCGTTCTCGGATATCTGGTAGTCCTTGGCCATGTCGGGGTAGAAGTAGTTCTTGCGGTCGAAGGTCGCGTGGCGGTTCACCTCGCAGCCAAGCATCATCCCGCTCATGACGGTGAGCTTGACGGCCTCCCTGTTCATGACGGGGAGCGCGCCCGGGTAGCCGAGGCATACGGGGCATACGTTCGTGTTCGGCTCGCAGCCGGTCTTCAGGAGACAGCCGCAGAACATCTTCGTGCGCGTCTTCAGCTGGACGTGCGTCTCAAGGCCAATTGTGTTCTCGAATTCCATGTCGTTGACTTCCGTTTGGCGAATATTATACCATATTCGTCATTTCAAAGCCCGCCGGGAAAGAGCGACGTGAAAACTTCACTTCACAGGCAGGGCCGTGCCGCCCTTGAACTGGCGGGTGCGGAAGCCGGCCGCTAGATGGGATTGACGCGGAAGGGCTCGTCGGCGGCGACGACCTCCGGGGTGGCGCCCTCGAGTCCGGAGACCGCAGGTGCCTCCACGCCGCCCCACGACCGCACGCAGGGGCCGTCGACG
>Ga0310696_10004477_pt1 | contig 17139 bp, 16 predicted proteins | sample AusTroGonzalo_MG_4_FD_203885 | JGI IMG/M metagenome (GOLD analysis project Ga0310696, IMG submission 203885) | Bovine rumen microbial communities from tropical cattle in Woodstock, Queensland, Australia - Gonzalo_02 (v2) (version 2) | ecosystem: Host-associated > Mammals > Digestive system >...
AGTATATACTTTCGAAGATGGAGGACTTTCATATTTAAAAGGTTTATAATTCTGGAATAGTAACTACGCCCCTCTCCCCTTGGAGAGGGGAAGGGGGTGAGGCCTATTTCTTCGTTTCACCAAATCTCTTTGGTTTGACATACGTGTTGATGAGCGGAGTGAAGCCGTTCATGATGAGGATGGCGAAGCTCATGCCTTCGGGATAGGCACCGAAGTCGCGGATGAGCACCGTCAGCACACCGATGGCCACACCGTAGATAAGCTGGCCTTTACCCGTCATGGGCGAGGTCACATAGTCTGTAGCCATGAAGCAGGCACCGAGCATGAGACCGCCGGAGAGGATGACCTGGAAGGGGTCGGCATAGCTGGGATCGAGCAGGTGGAAAAGACCAGCGAGGACAAAGACCGTGCCGAGAATGGCGACGGGGATGTGCCAGGTGATGATCTTCTTCCAAATCATGTAGCAGCAGCCAAGCAGCAGGCACAGGGCACTGACTTCACCGAGACAGCCACCGGTCTGCCCCATGAGCATATCGAAAGCCGAAGGAAGTTTCTCCAGGACGTAAGGGTCACCTGCCTTGATGGCTTCCTTCATGATAGCCAGCGGCGTGGCAGCCGTCTCCACATCGACATAGCCCATCTGGCCGCTGACGGGCCAAGTGGTCATCTGCACAGGGAAGGAGATGAGGAGGAAGACGCGGCCCACGAGGGCGGGGTTGAAGGGATTCGTGCCCAGACCGCCAAACGTCAGTTTGCCGATGCCGATGGCCACGAGGGCACCGATGATGATAATCCAAATGGGAAGGTTCGAGGGCAGGTTGAAGCCGAGGAGCAGACCAGTGAGGACGGCGGAACCGTCGCAGATGGTCAGCTTCTCGCGGCCGAGGATGAAGCGTGTGATGGCCCACTCAAAGAACACGCAGGAGACCACCGACGTTGCAAGGACGATGGCCGACCCCAGTCCGAAGAAGTAGAGCGAAGCCACGAGTGCAGGCACGAGCGCGATGCACACGCCGTACATATTCTTCTGCACCGAGTCGCCGCCGTGGACATGGGGTGAAAGGGAAATGATGGGTTTCATAATAGTAAGCCTCACCCCCGACCCCTCTCCCAAGGAGAGGGGAGTATATACTTTCGAAGATGGAGGACTTTCATATTTAAAAGGTTTATAATTCTGGAATAGTAACTACGCCCCTCTCCCCTTGGAGAGGGGATGGGGGTGAGGCTTATTTCTTCGTTATACTCTCCATGTGCCTTGCCTTGATAATGCCCATGACGGTCTGCTTGGCCACGCGGATGTTGTCGAGCAGGGGGCGGTTCGAGGGGCAGGTGAAGGCGCAGGAGCCACATTCGATACAGGAGGTGACGTCGTTCTTCTCGCAGCCGTCCCAGTCCTTCAGGCGGGTGTAGGAAGCGAGGAGATAGGGCTCAAGACCCATCGGGCAGGCGCTGACGCACTTAGCGCAACGGATGCAGGGCGAGACCTCGCCGCGACGGCTTTCCTTCTCCGTCATCAGCAAGAGGCCGCTGGAACCTTTCGTGACAGGTACTTCGAGCGACATCAGCGCACGTCCCATCATGGGGCCACCGCCGATGATCTTGCCCGTATCTTCGGGCAGACCGCCAGCCTCGTCGATGAGCTGCTGCATGGGCGTACCGATGCGCGCGAGGAAGTTGGTGGGCTGCTTCACGCTCTTGCCCGTGACGGTGATGATGCGTTCTATCAGCGGCTTACGCTTGGTCACGGCCTCGTAGATAGCGTAGACCGTACCCACGTTCTGCACGATGGCACCCACGTTGATAGGCAGGGCGGGTGGAGCAGGCACCTGACGGCCGATGACGGCGTCGATGAGCTGTTTTTCACCACCCTGTGGGTACTTGACCTTCAGGGGTACGACTTCGATGCCGGGGTACTGGGTAGCCTTCTCCTTGAGCAGGTCGCTGAGGAGCTTGATGGCATCGGGCTTGTTCATCTCGATACCGATGTATGCCTTGGGGCAGTTCACGGCGTGCTTGATGAGCTGTACGCCCACGAGAATCTGTTCGGGCTTTTCGAGCATCAGGCGATGGTCAGCGGTCAGGTACGGCTCGCACTCTACGGCATTAACGATGATGGCCTCGGCCTTCGTGCCGGGAGGGGGCATCAGCTTGATGCCTGTAGGGAAGGTGGCACCACCCATACCCACGATGCCAGCGGCCTTGATGCGGTTGACGACTTCCTCGGCCGTGATGGTGCCGAGGTCTTTGAATGTTACGAGCTTGTCAGAGCGGTCGATGCTCTCTTCCCATTCATCGCCCTCGACATCAACGACGACGGCCATGCGACGAGTGCCACTGCTGTCGAGCACGGCATCGACCTTGTTGACCTTGCCGCTGACGCTGGAGAAGACGGGGACGGAGAGACCTTTGCCAGCCTCGCCGAGCAGGGTGCCGACCTTCACCTCGTCGCCTTTCTTGACTACGGGCACAGCGGGAGCGCCGATGTGCTGGAACATCGAGAAGACAGCTTGCTTGGGGATGGCAGCGACCTTGATAGGGCTGGCAGCAGAAAGTTTGTTTTCGGCGGGATGTACACCGCCAATATGGAATGTCTTCATATAGTTAAAGAAAAGCCTCACCCCCGACCCCTCTCCAAATGGCGAGGGGAGTATATACTTGATGAGGATAGAGGGCTTTCATATTATTTTGTTTCTGATTCAGGTTTGATTTCAGGTGCTTGTGCCTTAGGAGCCTCAACCTTAGGAACTTCGGTCTTAGGAGCTGTGGTATCTACTCCCCTCTCCCCTTGGAGAGGGGTTGGGGGTGAGGCCGGCTTCTCCTTCCTCGGCGGGAAGTTGAACGCCTGTATAGCCTTCTGCGGACATTCGTCTTCGCACTTGCGGCAGAGCTTGCACTTCTCGGCGTCGATGTGGGCGAGGTTGGCGTCCACAGTGATGGCCTCGAACTTGCAAACCTTCACGCACTTCTGGCAAGCGATACAACCGACGCTGCAAGCCTTTCTCGTCTGGGCACCCTTGTCCTTGTTGTTGCAGAGGACAACGACGCGGCGGTTCTTCAGTCCTTTCAGACGAATCTCGATGATGCCGCGCGGACAAGCCTTGGAGCAGGCACCGCAGGCGGTACACTTCTCTTCGTCCACCTCGGGCAGACCCGTCTCGGGATTCATGCGGATAGCGTCGAACTTACAAGCGTCCACGCAGTCGCCGCAGCCCAGACAGCCGTAGGCGCAGGCCGTCTCGCCCGAACCCAGCATCTGCTGCACGCGGCAGCTCTGGGCACCATCGAACTCAGCGATGCGGGGACGGCTCTCGCACGTGCCGTTGCATCGCACGACAGCGACCTTCGGGGCACTGGCCTCGGCCTTCATGCCGAGGATGTCGGCCACCTTCTCCATCACGGGCTGTCCGCCCACGGGGCAGAGCAGTCCTTCGAGCGAGCCCTTGTCGGCAGCCTTCACGCAGGCTCCGGCAAAGCCGCTACAGCCGGGGAAACCGCAGCCGCCGCAGTTGGCCTGTGGCAGCACCTCAGCCACCTTGCCGATGCGCTCGTCTTCATGCACAGCGAATTTCTTTCCGGCAAAGAACAGGATGAGCGCGGCCACCAGTCCGATGCCTCCAAGAACAATCACTGCAATCAGGATTACATTCATGAGTTTTTTTAAGTTTAAAGATTATTGTTTAATGATTGATTCGGAATGAGAATTGCCTCTGTAGGCGCTTGCGCAAGAAAAGGGCCACGAAGGCGTAGTAGAGAACCACGGACAGCAAAGCCCACAGTGCTCCCTGCGTCTCGTTGCCCGTCAGCCACACGGACAGGAACAGCGTGGGCAGCAACAGGAGCAACGGCAGGCCGTAGGCAATCAGCGCGGCACGCCGTCCGTCGGACAGCCTTCCTTCGAGGATGACCGTTTCCCCGACGCGATAGGACGAGGCGTCGGGCGTACAGACGTCCACCTCCTTCTCCTTCGACTCGGCGCTGTTGCACATTTGCTTGGCCGCACAGCCCGAACAGGCCGACGACTGAACAATGGTCAAACGAACCGTCTGGCCATCAATTTTCTTTACCACTGCATTGTGCTTGATAATCTTTTCCACGTGGTGGTTGTTTGCAAGGTCTACTTGTCAAATGCGCCACAAAGGTAATACATTATTTTTATATAACACGCGCGCACGCAAGAAAATTGTATATTTTCGGGGGACTAAGTGAATTTTCGAGGGTTACGTTGCCCGTAATATTCGGATTTGCCGTAACTTTGTACACAAATGAGTAGCAAAAAGACCATAGATTTCCGTTTTCCCGTGGTGCTGGCTTCGTCTGCGGTTGCCTCTGCGTCCTTCGGAGCACCTCCCACTTCGGAGCAGAGGCCGAACATCGTCCTGTTCATGGTCGATGACATGGGATGGCAAGATACTTCGGTTCCTTTCTGGACGCAGCGCACGCCGCTCAACGACAGGTACGAAACCCCGAACATGGAACGGCTGGCACGTCAGGGGATGCTCTTCACACAAGCTTATGCCAGCCCCATCAGTTCGCCCAGCCGCTGTTCGCTATTGACGGGAGCTAACGCCGCCCGCCATCGTGTAACGAACTGGACATTCCGCCGTGATAAGATGACTGATGAGCCGGACGACCAACTGGCGCCGCCCGAATGGAACTACAACGGCATCTGCCAGACAGAAGGGACGCCCAGCACCTTTGTTGCCCGCTCTTTTGTGGATATCCTACGTGCCGAAGGCTACCATACCATCCATTGCGGCAAGGCGCATTGGGGAGCACAGGACACACCCGGCGAGTCGCCCATGCACTTCGGCTTCGAGGTGAACATAGCGGGACATGCTGCCGGAGGACCTGCCACCTACTTGAGCGAGCGCAACTTCGGGCATGATGCCGACGGACGTCCAACGGCGCAGTTCGCCATTCCCGGCTTGCAGAAGTACTGGGGAACAGGAACATTCCTCACCGAGGCGCTGACGCTGGAAGCATTGGAAGCTCTGCGGCAATGGAAAGGACGTCGTCTTGACACGTTATCATGTAATAGCGAAGAAGAAACTGAAAAGCAGAATCCCTTCTTCCTCTATATGTCCCACTACGCCGTCCACATCCCCATCGACCGTGATGTGCGTTTCTATGAGCACTATCGCCGCAAGGGGCTTTCCGAGAAGGAAGCGGCCTATGCCTCGCTCGTCAAAGGCATGGACGAGAGTCTTGGCAAAATCCTTGACTGGCTTGAAAGCAATGGCGAGGCTGGGAATACCATCGTCCTCTTCATGAGCGACAACGGCGGCTATGCAACAGGCACTGAATGGCGCGACGAACCACTCTATACGCAGAACGCTCCCCTGCGCAGTGGCAAGGGTTCCCTCCTCGAAGGGGGGATTCGCGAACCGATGATTGTGCGATGGCCGGGCGTTGTCTCGGAAGGTTCGCGTTGCGACAGCTATCTCCTCATCGAGGACTTTTTCCCCACTTTATTGGAGATGGCTGGCATCCAACGCTATCAGGTACCCCAAAGCATCGACGGAAGGAGCTTTGTTCCCCTGCTCAGAGGTACTGGCGACCCTTCGCGAGGACGCACCTTAGTCTGGAACTATCCGCATGTATGGGGCAACCGAGGTCCCGGCATAGATCTCAACTGTGCCATCCGCGAAGGCGACTGGAAGCTCATCTACAGCTACAAGACGGGGCAGAAGGAACTCTATAACATCCGCCAAGATATCAGCGAGCAATATGATCTCGCCACCCAGCGTCCCGGCCTCGTCCGCCGTCTTTCCCGCAAGTTGGGCAAGTGTCTTCGGGCCATGAAAGCCCAACGCCCTTCCTGGAAAGCCACAGGTCAACCTTGCCCTTGGCCAGACGAAACAGACGAATGATACCTCAACTGCCAAAAGGCGACGGCTGAGGCGGCGGCGACGTTCAGCGAGTCCACATGGTGCGACATGGGAATGCGGACAACGTAGTCGGCATCGGCGATGGTGGAATGGGGCAGTCCGTCGCCTTCCGTACCCATGATGATGGCTAACTGCGATTCGGCCGTCAGGACAGGGTCGTCGATGCTGATGGAGTTATCGGTCAGCGCCATGGCGGCCGTTCTGAAGCCGAGCGAGCGCAATGTTTCCTGATAATTCTCTTCCGGCAGCCACGTCCAAGGGACGAGGAACACGGAACCCATCGACACGCGGACAGCACGGCGGTTCAGCGGGTCGCAGGAGTTCGGCGTGAGCACTACGGCGTCGATGCCCAAGGCCGCAGCGGAACGGAAGATGGCGCCGATGTTCGTCGTGTCCACCACTCCGTCGATGACCACCACGCGATGAGCCCCTCGGCAGACCTCCTCCACGCTCCGGGGATAGGGACGTCGCATGGCACACAGCACACCTCGCGTCAGCGTGTAGCCCGTCAGCTGTGCCAGCAGTTCGCGGCTGCCCGTGTAGACGGGAATGTCGCCTGCCAGCCGGATGATGTCGGCGGCATCGCCCTCGATGTGGCGCGATTCACAGAGCAGTGCCAGCGGCTGCATTCCGGCCTCCAGTGCCACGCGGATGACCTTGGGACTCTCGGCGATGAAGACCCCTTTCTCGGGTTCCAGTCGGTTGCGCAACTGCGCCTCGGTCAGCGTGGCAAAAAACTCCACGCGCGGGTCGTCCAACCGCTGTATCTCGATAATATTCATAAGCTTGGATGTGTTTTGGACGAGGCCCCGGAGTAGAGTTTCAGCAGTTCCTGGCACCCTTCGAGCACGTCGCGCCAGGTGGCCTCGAAGTCGCCTGTATACCACGGGTCGGCGACGTCGCCCGTCCGTCTGGTGAAGTCCAGCAGCTTGTGGATTTTGCCGTCTGGGTCGCCGTCGCAGATGCGCCGCATGTTGCGGATGTTCCATTCGTCCATGCCGATGAGCAGGTCGAAGCGGTCGTAGTCAGCGCGTCGCAACTGGCGTGCCGTCTTTCCGGCGCAACCGATACCGTGCTCGGCCAGCTTACGGCGGGCAGGCGGGTAGACGCTGTTGCCAATTTCCTCGGTGGAGGTGGCGGCGGACTCGATGTAGAAGTCAGCCTCGCGTCCGGCCTTTCGCACAAGGTCTTTCATCACGAACTCTGCCATCGGACTGCGACAGATGTTGCCGTGGCATACGAAGAGGAGTGAAGTCATATCTCTCGGATTAACAGATTATCAGATTCATGGCGCAAAGGTACGAAAAAGTCCTGAATCCTCCGCATCAACTTACCATTTTCCCATGTCACCACCCCAATTGCCACAGAACAAAGTTTTAGCCTAAAAAAGGGCGTTTACCATCACCCTTTCTTCTACGTCACAGACAATCAGTCTATTACGGGTGACGGTAAGGTGACGGTAAGGCTGTTTTTGGAGAAAAGAAAACCCGATGTAACTGATAATGAGTACGAAAGATTTTATTTACCGTCACCTTTTTGGCATGAAGGCCAAAACGCTTGCAGGAACGGAAAGAAATGATCAGTGAGACACGCCCGAACCCTTAAGGGTTCAGCCTCCAACCCTTAAGGGTTCCCGCTCTAACCCTTAAGGGTTCTGGCGTAAACCCCTAAGGCTTCAAAAAGGTGACGAGTGATGGTAAGTTTTACAAAAGACAGTCAATCCCTATCTCTTTCCAGTTGATTACAGATTTCCTCTGCCATTCCGTTCAGCGCAACACACTCCTCACGGCTGATTTTCCGTTTCTCGGCATTGTATGGCCAGGGGCTGAGTATGAGCAAACGACCAGCAGCACAGGCATCAAAAAGCGCATCGGAGGGCTTGTAGTATTCGCGGAAGCCATTGTCTGCAAGGACGATAAACGGCAGTTGCTCTTGCAATAATACCTGCATCACCTGCTTCTCGTCTGCTGAGATGAAGGGCGATACCATCACGGTGCCCTTGCGAGCTGCCAACACGCAGCCGTTCTTATAGCTGCGTAGCGGTTCTGCATCACCTTTCTCTGCAGCCTTCACCATCTTGCTTCGTACATGCACCGGCATGAACTGCCCAGCCATCAGTAACGTTGTGTTGCCCACACCATCGTAGCGACGTTCGCCGATAACGATGTCTTGCTGCACTCGGAAAAAACCTGGCCTCAGTCGTTTGGTGGCCAGTCGCTGTGGGTTCATGTCGATATAGCGAATGGTATTGGGCAGTTGGGTCCTTCGTCCCATCGGCCGAATAAAGGGCATCTCTGTAAAGACTGGATGCAGGTTGTAATAAGCCTCGTCGCCCATCTGCCCTTTTAGCCCCTCTGCGAAAGCTTCCAAGTTGCGCGTAGCTTCCCGAAGTCCCAGTATTCCTTCTTGGCAGTTCCCCCGAATGTTAGCTTCCCGAAGTCCCAGCATTCCTTCTTGGCGGTTCCCCCGAATGTCATTCGGGATAAAAGTCCCTTTTTGGTGGTTCCCCCGAATGTCATTCGGCAGAATGGAAGAAGCTCGCCCCAGTTTCTTCACACCCTGCCAGAATCCGCGCACCATCCCCCTGATGCCTGTGGGCATCGTGCGACGGACATACAAAACAGCATGTAGGTGGTCGGGCATCAGGCAGAAGTGAAGCACTTGCACCTCTGGATGGTGGTGGGGGATGTCCAGTAGGCAATCAACCAGAGCATTGCCAAGCGGTGTGCGTCTCACCGCAGTCATCGTGGGATCCCCGTCAGGGATGTCCAGCGTGCCCAACAGCGGCTGACGGTCAGGAATGGTCAGTGTGATGTGGTACAGCCCCACACCCTTCCAAGCCCTGCCCGGCTCCTGCCATTGCCATTTCTCCTGTTCTGCCATTTCTGCTGCAAAGATAATACTCGTCTGAGATTATTTACAATCAACCACAATTTTAATCATTATTTATAAAACGTGCATCTTTCTTGGATTTACTGGTTTGTATTATCTTGCCAATGAAGGCTATCAATAGAGGTACAAGGTAATAAAAAAAGCGTCTTCCCGATAAATACAGCTCTTTTAAGGCAGACTTCTTTTGGTTCTTTACTGCTTTTGATGAAGATTCGGCTACCTTATAGTTCCGACGTTGCATCTGCCTGTGGCTTATAGTGTCACCTTGTCCGTTGATGTGTGTCACCATTCCTCCCCTCAAGTCATAGATGGAAGGCCCTTCATATTTCTTCCCTGGGATCTGATACAGGATCTGTGTGATCAGATTTCCATAGTCATTATATTCGAGCACCATTTGTTCTTCGCCATCTTCTTTGGCATTAGCATTCACTATTAACGTGCAGATCTTGATAATCACTCCCTTCTCATTCGTCTCCCTGTAGTACATCAGGTCATTGGTTTCGGTCCTTTGGTCGTCACGGCTGAATAGCTTCAGGAAAGCTTTGATTTCCTCACATTTCAGCCATCCGTCCGGGGATATGGTGTCACATGCCTTTGCATAGTCATAATACGCTGTCCCCTTCATGGACTCCACGGAAATGCTCCCACATCTGTCCACTTCGAAAAAGGGTTTCTCCACCGTCCGGCTGGTTCCGTTCTCGCCAACCGTCGTGGTCTTCAATTGCCGCTGAAGCACACCACTCAGATTGGCTCCGCCATGCAGGGGGATGCCAACGAGTGTCAGCAAGAGTACAAGCTTTTTCATCGTGAAGATGTTGTGTATATGAGCCATAGAAAGTTTGATGATTTTCGTCTGGGTGATTCGCGCCGCAAATATACAACTTTTCTTCGAGACTTAGACCTTCACAGGCAATAAAGGTCATCTTTACAAGATATTACCTCCTTTTGGGTTGTCTTCTTCTTTATAATCAACGATTCGGCGTATCAAATCAAGTTTTGAAATGCCACAATCAAAAATTTCCTTCAGACAATTATTGATTCTCTTTTCTATACGTTTTGCCTCTGCTTGCTCCGACAACAATTTCAGTCTGTGGATATTGTTTGAATTTTCTTCTGCTGTTACCCAGCGGAGATTGGTTATATGATTGTTCGTACGATTGCCATCTATATGATCAACCATCTCTTTCTCTTCTGGATTTGGAAGAAATGCTTGAGCAAATGATTTGTGAACATAAATTTAAGAAAAAGAGCAATCTTTTCCCTTGGTATAGCAATATTCCGCAAAGATTTCTGTTTGCAATGCCATAGAAGGGTGTAATTTTCGGCTGAATTGCGTTAATCTTCCAAAATCGTTTCGCTATTACAAGCATTTTGCGTAACTTTGCGCGTCAATTAAGAAAAGGACAGATGAATACAAAAGCAATTCCTGTGTTGCTGCTGACGGGCTATCTGGGCAGCGGCAAGACGACTCTCTTGAATCGCATTTTGAACAACCGCAAAGGTATACGCTTTGCCGTGATTGTCAACGATATCGGCGAAGTGAACATCGACGCCGACCTCATCGAGAAAGGTGGAGTGGTGGCGCAGAAAGACGACAGCTTAGTGGCGTTGCAGAACGGCTGCATCTGCTGCACGCTGAAGATGGACCTCGTGGAGCAGTTGCGCGACATCACGCGCCAACAACGTTTCGACTATATCGTCATCGAGGCCAGCGGCATCTGCGAACCGGCTCCCATCGCACAGACCATCTGCTCGATTCCTGCGATGGGGTTGGAGTACTTGCGCGACGGAGTGCCTGTGGTGGACTGCATCGCCACGGTGGTCGATGCCCTGCGTATGCGTGACGAGTTTGGCAGCGGCCACGACTTGTTGCGTCCAAACTTGGAGGAGGATGACATCGAAAACCTTATCATCCAGCAAGTTGAGTTCTGCAATATCATCCTGCTGAATAAGGCATCGGAGGTGACGACTGATGAGCTGGGGCGCATCCGTAGCATCATCAAGGCCATTCAGCCTAAGGCGGAGATTATCGAATGCGACTACTGCGACGTGGACTTCGACAAGATTCTGAACACGCGCATGTTTGACTTCGACAAGGTGGCTACTTCGGCCGCGTGGATCGATGAGATAGAGAACCATCACGGTGACGAGCATGAGGAAGACGATGATGAAGAAGAAGAGGAGCATGACCATGAGCATGACCACGAAGGTCATCATCACGAAGACCATGACCACGGAGATCATGACCACGGAGAAGGGCATCATCACCACCACCACCATCACCACCACGATGATGAGGGTGAGGCAGAAGAATATGGTATCGGTACGTTCGTCTACTACCGCCGTAGGCCGCTGAATATGGGGATGTTCGATGAGTTCGTGGCACGTCGATGGCCGAAGAGTGTTATCCGTGCGAAGGGTATCTGCTGGTTCCAGAGCGAACCCGATACGTGCTACGTCTTCGAGCAGGCAGGTCGTCAGGTCTCGCTGCGCAATGCCGGAGCGTGGTATGCGACGATGTCTGCCGACGAGTTGGCGGAGTTCAAGTCACAGCATCCCGACCTCCAACGTGACTGGGACGACACCTATGGCGACCGGATGCAGAAGCTGGTCTTCATCGGTCAGCACTTGGACAAGGAGGCCATCACCTTGGCACTGGACATGTGTCTGGCTTAGACTTTCAGAAGCGGGTGCAGAAGTTGAGTTGGATGTCGGCTTCTTGGTTGCGGATTTTCAGCTTCAGGTTATTGGCATAAGCGAAGTTTCGGTAGTTGGCCAGGAGGGACACGATGTAACGGTCGAAGCTGTAGTTGGCGGCAAAGCGGGCGAAGGCATTGACGTGGAAGACAGCATTGCCATGGTCTGCGGCATGGTAGAGGTCATTCCATTTCTCCAAGTCTTTATCTTCGCTCTGGTTGAAGTCTGCCCTGTGTTTTAATTGGTTATAGATGGAAAACATGGGGACGAGGGAGGCGTGGAAGACGAGGCGGCCCTGAAGGAACGAGAGGTTGTAGGCATAGCCCGCACCGACTGATACCTGTTGGGTGCGGAAACTGTCGAAGTTGGCCGGGAAGAGCTTGCTGACCTTGTAGTGGCTGCGGTAGTAATTGGCGTAGAGGAGCGGGCTGCCTGCCGAGCGTTTCTGTACCATGTCAGCGTAGAGTCCTGCCGCGAGGGAGAACCTGCGATGTTTGAGGACGTAGTAGCCTTCGGCGAAGAAAATGAAGATTTCGTTGTCGTCGCGGTTGATGAGTTGATTTCCGATGTTGCAGTTGCCGTCCATGTCCTGCAAGTGCTTGTAGCGTAGCCGTGCTCCCCAGACGGAACCGTTCTTGGCAATGCCCAGGCTGCTGAGGTAATTGTTCTGGATGGGAATGGGGATTTCGATGGCGAGTCCTTTCCAGTCGATGCCGAAGTCTATCTCGGCCTGCCAGGTGTGTGCGTCGAGGTGGTAGTGGTCCTTGTCATTGATGCCGCGGACAATCATGGAGGCGTCTTCGACGTTGAAGGGCATGTTCATCTGGTAGTTCTGCCAGTAGGCATAGCCTCCGAAGTAGACCTGACGGTTCAGGCGTGGAACCTGGACGTAGTTGGTGTCGATGCCCGAAAGCTGTCCCTGTTCAAGCCAGTTGTTGAAACGCTTCCAAGCACGGGCAAAACCTCCTCCGGCCGAGGCGGTGAGGGAGAGGAGAAGAAGGAGGAAGAGTATGGAGGCTGACTTTTTCAAGGGGGATTTCAAGGGGGGATGTTGGGGACGCGCGAATACGCGCTACACTCAACCGTCGGAGGGGGGGGAGTTTAGGGCTTGAGGGCAGAGGGTAGAGTTTGGGGCTTAGGGTTTGAGGGTGGAGAAGATTTTGTTGTGGCCTGCGGAGTCGCAGATGAAATAGACTTGCAGTTCGGGATGACGGCTGAGGACGGTGCGGGCACGGTCAAGGCCGAGAACCATGAAGCTCGTGGCAAAGGCATCGGCTTCGGCACAAGTGGGAGCCAACACGGTGGCGGATAGAATGTTGTGCTGCACGGGGTAGCCCGTGGCGGGGTCTATGGTGTGAGCTACGCGGCGTCCGTCTTCCGTGGTATAGTAGTTGCGGTAGTTGCCGCTGGTGGCCATGGCGCAGTCGGTGAGTTCCAGTACTGTCTGGAGTTGGTTCGAGGTGCTGGTGGGGTCGTCGGTGGGACGGTTCACGCCAACGTGCCAGGGCTGTCCCTTGGGATTGTTGCCACTTACGATGACCTCGCCTCCAATCTCCACCATGAAGTTGTGGATGCCTTCTGAACGCAGCAGGTCAGCCACGACATCCACACCGAAACCTTTGGCTACTGCACCGCAATCCAACATCGTTCTTTCGTCATCGCGCCGGATGTACCCGTCGTTGTCGAGACGAATGTGCTGAAATCCAACGAACTGGAGCAGGGAGTCAACGGTAGTACTGTCCGGCAGGGCACCGTTCTTGAAGCCGAAGCCCCAGGCGTTGACGAGTGGAGCCACGGTGATGTCGAAAGCTCCGTCTGTGGCCTCAGAAACCTGCTGGGCAAGGGTATATACGGCGCGGAAAAGTGTGTCGGGCTGGACGTCCTCGCCTTGGTTGATGCGGCTGAGGGTACTCTGCGGATTGAACATCGAGAGGCTGGCGTCTACCTTCTGAAGCTCTGCGCGTATGGCTTCGTGCAGGTCGTCACGGGATTGGTAAGTGATGTGGTAGAACGTGCCGAAGACAGTCCCCTCGTTCTGTTGGAATGGGGCAGGGGCGTAGCGACGGGTGATAATAAGGTAGGAGGCGATGGCCAGGAATACCAACACGGGCAGATGCCAGCGTCGCCATTGCGAGCGTGGAGCCTCGTCTTTCGGGGTTAATGGCGTAAATTGGTCATCGACTGGTTGTATAGGGTTCAATGGGTCGGTCATATTAAATTAATGGATAATGGATATGGATAATGGACAATGGATAATGAACAATACCTCTAAATATCAAACATCACCTTGAAGCTGCCCCCCCAGCCTATGCCATCGGGACGCTTGCCCAAGCCTGGGATGAACCACGGTTCGCCGACTTCGTCGGTTTTTTCATGGAGGAGGAACTTGAAACGGACGTCCCAACCGGCGCGAACGATACTCCAGACTCGGGTCTCCAGGCCAAAGACAAGTTCCAGCCATTGGGCATTCCCGCTGAGGTCATGGAGGTGGAAGGGTTGCGAGGTGTTCCAGACCGGGTCTGTCAGTAGGTCGGGAGAATCGAGGTCGTATTTGTAGGCCGAAAAACCATAGCGGAGACCCGCGAAGAAGCGGTTGCCGTCGGCGTGTTTGTAGCGGATGTTGTAGTCGCAACCTATGCGGAAAAACGGTGCCCGGATGCTGAAACGGTTGTTGAGGTCACGTCCTTCGTGGTCTGCCTCGCCCAGACCCAGCTCGAAGACCGGAAAGAAGCGTTCCTTGATGTTCACACGAGCCATCACTTCCAGCATGGTATTGTCCGAGCTGAAACCTTTCTGTATCAATCCCAGGAGGTCCGCTCCAACGCCAAAACCATTGATGAAGTGTATCTTACGCTCTTTTTTTCCGGTCAGCTTGCCAACGACCTTACTGCCTTCGGCTACCAAGGTGCTGTCGGCAGAAACCACGATGGAATCTGTCTCTACCACCACGACTTGCTGGGCAGAAACATTCTGGCTGGTTGACAGGCCTATGGCCAGCATCATCAGACTCTTACTGAGCCACGTGGAAATATATCTGGAAGTTCTCGAGGCCATCGTAGTTGATTTCGGGGTTCGTAACGAGTACGGTGTCGATGAGGTTGTGCGTAGAGCGGATTCCCAACACCTTGTGCCAGATGTGTACTGGGCAGGAAGGGTCGTCCCAGTGATGCGTGTTGCGTTTGCTGATCCAGATGGTGTCGCGCCCCGTGCGGTTGAGTGTGTCGGTGAAGGCCAGCTCCACGGTGTCGGTGTCCTGATAGAAGCTGACAGGTAGCTTCATGCCGCTCTGCCCCGTGAGGCGGTTGAGGATGATGGAGTCTGCCCCCAGCAACGTCACGGTCAGCGTGTCGCCCACGCCCACCGAGGTCCCTGTCTGCAGCAGTCCGTCTTCGTCGTAAGTAGCGGCGTAGAAGCCGTAGACGCTCTCTACCGTATTGTTCAGCGGACAGGAAATGTTTTCGCATCCTACCATGCACAGCAAGAGGAACAGCAAAGTATAGATTTCACGACCTCTTTTCATTGGCACCATACATACATAAATGAATGAAATCAAAATTCCTTGGATATCTGGTAGTTGTTCCTCATGTCTGAGTTTCGGCTTATCAGGTCGCCGAGGAACCCGGCGAGGAAGAGCTGGGTGCCGAGGAGCATCATCGTCAGGGCGATGAAGAAATAGGGATTGTCTGTTACCAGCCGTGCTGGTATGCCCTGTGAGAGAGCATATAGCTTGTTGGCACCTACCACGATGGCGGCAATGAAGCCGATGAGGAACATCAGCGAGCCGCCGAGGCCAAAGACGTGCATGGGCTTTTGTCCGAAACGAGAGAGGAACCACAGCGTCATGAGGTCCAGATAGCCGTTGACGAAACGGTCGAGGCCGAACTTGGTCGTGCCATACTTGCGGGCTTGGTGGTGTACCACCTTCTCGCCGATCTTCGTGAAGCCTGCGTTTTTGGCCAGATAGGGAATGTAGCGGTGCATCTCGCCATAGACCTCGATGTTCTTCACCACGTCGCAGCGATAGGCTTTCAGGCCGCAGTTGAAGTCGTGGAGGTTCTTGATGCCGCTGACGGCGCGTGCCGTGGCGTTGAACAGCTTGGTGGGCAGCGTCTTAGAGAGGGGGTCGTAGCGTTTCTGCTTCCAACCGCTGACGAGGTCGTAGCCGTCTTCCACGATCATGCGGCGCAGTTCGGGAATCTCGTCGGGGGAGTCCTGGAGGTCGGCATCCATCGTGATGACGACCTCTCCCTGAGCACGTTGGAACCCGCAGAAGAGAGCCGGGCTCTTGCCGTAGTTACGGCGGAAGCAGATGCCTCTCACTTCGGGATGCTGGGCTTTCAACCGTTCGATGACAGCCCACGAGTCATCAGTAGAGCCGTCGTTGACGAAGATGATTTCGTACGTGAATCCGTTCTGTTCCATTACGCGCTGAATCCAGGCTTGAAGCTCTGGCAGCGACTCGGACTCATTGTAGAGCGGGACTATTACGGAAATGTCCAAAGGGTGTATGGCATTCATATCTATCAGTTCTTAATTATTATCGTTTTTCTTGTATGCCATGAGCATCGTCGGAATGGCTAATACGGTGGCCAACAGTACGTTCCAGAAAAGGAACTGCAAGGCGAGCTGCGATGGGGGAGTGGCAGAGAAGGTGCCTAAGACTTCGTTCACTACAGTGTCGAGGTCCCGTCCGGGCAAGGTGCGCTGTACCATCTGTTGCATCAGGTCGTGGAGTTCAGGCTGTTGCAGCATCTCGGTATAGCTGCGCACGAGCAGTCCTTTATCGAAGTAGGCGAAATAGATGTATTGTGCGATGGTGCAGATGAGGGCGGCAGCGAGGAAGGTCATCCAAGCCAGATGCCAGGCGCGGCGTAAGGGTAAGGGGGACACATGGTCGCGGAACCCACGCAAGAGGTTGACAGCCAATGGCAGCGAGCAAAAGCCTGTCAGCAGGCCGAGGTTACTGAGCAGGGGGGAACGTAAGCCTGCGATGGTCAACCCGAAGCTGACGACCCAGCACAAGCCGACCAGAAAGCCGTAGTAACCTGCATACGCACGGGTTTGTTGGGCATCGGATATGCTCTTATGTCTGTTGGATGGGTGATTATCTTCCATATTGATGGGTATTCCTACGCGTATGTACACGCAATTTGGGCGCAAAGGTAATGAAAAAACAAAAGACTGACCGCCTTTTTGGCCGTCAATCTTATGTCAGAGGGGTGTTTTCCGTTGGTTTTTGACCCGAAAGGGGCAAAATACTCTGGTAGGAGGTGCGTTCACTCAAGGTCTACGACGGTAATCCCTGCTCCACCGAACTGCACGTGTTCGTCGCGGGCGTCGGCTACGCTGGGTACGGTACGGAGGTACTGGCGGATGAGTTGACGCAGGATGCCGGTTCCCGTGCCATGGAGGATGCGGACGCGGGACATGCCCACCTGTGTGGCGTCGTCGATGAAGTGTTGAACGGCATTCAGCGCCTCGTCGCCACGCATACCCCGGACGTCGATGTCCTGTTGGAAATGTAGCGATTTTTCGCGCATAAGGTCGCGTGTCTGCTTGCTGACAAACGTGGCTCCCGACGGAACCTCTTCCTTCTTCGGCTCACGGGCTGCCACGAGACGATCCACCTTCACCTGCGTCTTCATTTGGCCGAAAAGAACGG
>Ga0310696_10004478_pt1 | contig 17138 bp, 20 predicted proteins | sample AusTroGonzalo_MG_4_FD_203885 | JGI IMG/M metagenome (GOLD analysis project Ga0310696, IMG submission 203885) | Bovine rumen microbial communities from tropical cattle in Woodstock, Queensland, Australia - Gonzalo_02 (v2) (version 2) | ecosystem: Host-associated > Mammals > Digestive system >...
AAAGTTTTTATATCATCTATTGTTCTTATTCCCGTATGATAATCATCTCGCATAGGATTGCTTTTTTGTATTATATCCAACTGCTTTTGCTTTAAATTGTCTGTTCCCACTGTAGAAGTATTATTTTTGGATTTAGGTAATTTACTTACTTGTTCTGCTTGTGTAGGTAACTTATTATTCGCTTGTGTTTGTGCTTTTGCTTCTTGTGCGGACTTGGTTATCGTATCTATCCACTCATCCGAAGTGAACTTAACAAAGCCTTTGCCTTGTCTATTTAGGTTGTTAGCTTGATTCGGATGTGTCTCTTGCCAACTTCTGTACGCATACCTCTCTATTTCTTCAGGACTTAGATCATATATCTGCTGACCTATCGTATTAGCAACTTTTAGCCATTGTTCCTTTGTTCTTCTACCACTTCTATTAGCAGGTACAGAATCTTTAGCTGTATTGAGTGCTGTTTTATCTAACTCTGTTTTGTCGTTTAGATACTTCTTATACGTTACTTTTTTGTCCTCAGTATTATTAACTTGCTCAAGATGATTATTTTGTAGATTATTAATCGTGTCATTAAAAAAGTTTATTGCATCCGGATTCAAATTGCTTGAATTCTCTTCCAAAATTTGCAATAAACCTTGTTTTTCGTCAGCAGCTAAGTGAGTATTATTATTTATAGTGTTTTCTATCTGCTGTCTTGCTGTATTTTGCTCTGTAACGTTCATATTTGCGTTTTGAGGGGCTTTAATTATGCCAGGTATTAAGTCCTTGCTTGTATTGTTTTGAATTGTTTCTGTGCTACTTTGTGCGTTAATTTTTGAAATATCATTCCTTAAATTGTTAATAAGTGAATTATTTACTCTTGAAGTTGTTAACGCAGTAACCCCTCCAAACATACCTGCAACTTTACTACCTTCTTTAGCAGATTCTGTTACTCTCTTTTTCTCCTCGTCAGTTAAATTGAATGCTTGTTTAACAGTATTACCTATTAAATTTAATTTACCTGTATTAGCATTTCCATTTTTTAATCTGTTTTCGTTTGCAATAGATACAAGCTCTTGAGAAGCTTCTTCTGCTCCTTCTTGTAATATGTTTGCACCATATTTAACTACTCCATATTTACCTAACTCTTTTAAGAGTTTTTTCCCTGCATTTTCAGCAGTTTCCTTTGCACCTTCTTTAGCTAGTAGTTTCAGGCCACTTTTGCCAATTAAATCTACTAATTTTCCTAAACCTAGTGTAGCGACATCTATTCCAGCGTCTGCCATCTCTATCATTGAAGATATAACCGCTTCATCTTTAGCAGCTTTAGTTGCCGTTTCTTCATCTACTCCTAAATCTATTAAATTTTTGAAAGCAGCACCTTGCATATTATCGTATGAATATTTACCTACTCCCGCAACATATCCAGCTTTTCCACCTTTAGTTGCTCCCCATACAAATGCTCCTGGTACTGTTGCTAATTCTTCTGGTACTGCTACTTGCGGGCCTAATTGTCCTAAAGCAAAGGCTGTTCCTGCTGCAGCTCCTCCAGCAGCAAGTCCTCCAACGGCGGCTCCTTTTAGACCTGCACCGGTTTGGTTGGTTAGTTGAGGCAAATAATTTGCTGCAGACTTACTAACAAATCCATTTGATTTTAATGCTTTGCTATTATCCTCTGAAAACTTATTTATCTGATTACTCAAGGCCTCAGCATATTCTCTATTAGCCTGAGTTTTATTATTCAGATAATTACTCCATGCTTTATTAGCTTCTTCATTTAATTTACCTACTGAATAATTAGCTCCAAACTTACCAAAAAACGATGTATCATATTTTGCATTGTCATAATTATATTTTAATTGCTCTTTTTTTATGTTTGTTTCGATATCTGCTAATTTGTTCTGTAAATTCACATCGTCTTTCGATGCTTTTAATTGCTTTTTCACATTATCTCTTTCTTGATTTAAGCGTTCTAACTCATTAGCATATCCAAAGTTTGCCTTATTTAATTTTTCATTTCTCTCTAAAGTTGCTGCATCCATTTGTGCATTAGTAGGTAATAAAGTAGGAGTTGTTTTTGGCAAAGTACCACTTTGTACTTGATTCACAAAATCTTTTACACTAGTTGCTTTATATGGATTATCACTTGATGTAGGTGTTTTCGTCTTTGGCTGATTTTTCACACTATTGTATATATTTGCATATTTAGTAAGCATAGTAGGAAGATTTACTGTTGGAGTAGTAGGCTTCTCTGTTATACCTGTTGCTAATCTTTGTGCTAATGTTTGTCTTAATGCTGGCACGTTTTTATTAACATTTACACTCGGCGTAGATGGTGTATCTTCCACCCACAACTGATCCATCTTATCAGCTATTGTTTCTTTTTGAGATTGAACCGGGGTTATTGTTTTTGTTGTTGTAGGTATATTACTCTGTGTAGCAATTGCATTGCGTTTTTCTATAAACCTATTTGCTTTATCTTCAAATTCTTTTAACTCATCTACTTTACTTTTTGTAGCAGTTGCCTTATTAGACATCGTTGAAGAATTTCTTTTTTCTACAAATTTATTGGCTTTTGCCTCAAATTCTTCTATTGTCAATTATATCACCTCATTCCATGTACTTCATTAAACCAAAGTTTTGTATTATATCCATCTTTTCTTGTGTTGATATATTTTGCGATAATACATATGCAATTACATCAGGTTCTGAATATTTATTTCTCGTTATGTCTCCATCAAATATTTTTTCTGTTTCGGAGAGCATTTTTTGTACATTATTTACGATTGTATTCAAAGTAGAAGTACTCGTTCCTTTTGTGCCACCACTACTACCTCCACCACTACTTGTTTTATTTCTGTTACTAATAATAGAGCTTGTGTTTCTATAAGAATTAGTTTGAGTTCCAACTGGTAAGCCTAAAATAGGTGCAATATCTTCAGTCACTATTCCTATATCTTGGAATAATTTATATGCTCTATCATATTGATTTTTTTCTAATTCTTTTATTGCTGTTTTATCATTATCTTCTAATTCTTTGATTTTTTGTTGTCTTGCTATTTTCAAATATGGTATTAATTCATCATTTGGATTAAGTGCTTCTCTTCTCTGTATTTCTGCTGTATAATCTGAGTAATATTGATTTACTGTAGCTATTTCCTGTTCCAACTTTTTTTCCGCTTCTTTTTTTGCATTTTCTTCATCTAATCTATATTGATCTAGTAAATCATTGTATTTCTTCAGCTCTATATCTGCATTAGAACGAGCTATATTATAGTTGTAATCTGATACAGCTTGCTGAGCATCTCTATCCAATTTACCTAATGCTTGTGCTTCTTCTGCATTTAATTTACTTTGATTATTCATGCCTGCAATTTTCAAAGCTAATTCTCCTTGTGCAGTAGAACCACTAAATGTTTGTCCTCGATTTGCTACATTTTCAAAATAATTTTTTTCTTTGATTTGATTATCTGTTGCTGCTAAACGTCTTGCATTATCATAATCTGCTTTAGTATTTGCTCTTGCTTCTTCAAGTTGAGCTAATACCTTATTATATGCTCTTTCATAATCAACATTTGCTGCGGCTTTTTTCAGTTCTGCTACTCTATTTATATAGTCTGATGTGCCACCATTTCCACCAGCTCCTCCACTAGAACCAGCGACTCCATATTTAGCTCTATAAGAATCCATAGATAACCCCGCATCAGGATCAACTGAGCCACCATTACTCATTCCACTAGAAGGATTGCTTGAACTAGAGCCAGTTCCATTGTTATTAGCAACAGCAGTACCAACTTTACCTATTGGAACTCCTCCAGCATAAACTGTATTTCCTTGATTATAAATAGTTTCATCTGTTTTTTTACTCATCTGTCTCACCTCCAGGATGAGCCATCTCATATAATTCATCTCTTAATTGTTTTTTTCTATCAAATTTTTGTTTAAGTGCAGGATAAACTTCTGAGGCTTGTATAATGTTTTTAGCAATTAATAAATCATATAAATCTTCTACTGCCCTATCCGTAATAGTTATATTGAGAAGTTCGTCTAATTTCTCTATAAATTCTGGAGTAAATATTCTCATTTTAATCATCTCCTCTTTTAATTATTAGCCCCTATAGCTATAAAATATTTCCCCTCTGCAGTATTCCATTTCTTTTTATCTCCACTGTTATATTCATGTTCTGCGGAATATATATGTGTTCTGAATCCATTTGATACGACTCTAAAAACTTCTATAGTACTTGAAGAAGTAGCTGATGAACTAGTTCCTTTTCCAATGCATGGAGAATCTGTGAAAGCTATACCCCCAAAATTGTTAAAAGTTTCAACAACATAAGAAGAATATTCATAATATTTAGTTTCATCTACTGATAGATGCCAATAGTAAGTATCACGGTTATAAGATGAGCCACTATCTATAGTTACTGGTCTTATATCAAAAATTATCAAAGCAACTGGAGTAAAACCTATATTATATGTATTATAATAATCAACTGTAACATCTCCACCCGTTTGACCTTCACTTCTAGTAGGTGTGTAATCAGATAGCTTTCCCATTTTTACTTGAGTGCTTCTTTGTAGCAAATTATTTATTGCAGAAGATAATTTGTCTGAGGTTACTGCACCATTTTGTATTTTAGCTGTAGAAATACTACCATCTGGTGGTACAGTTCCTGTACCTGCTGCTATAATTGCGTTTAAAACATCTCCAAGATTATTGCCTAAATCAGTATTACACCCTATATTATTTGCAGCTGAAAAATCTTCAAGAGCATCCATAAGCCCATTAAGTGAATCTCTAACTTTTTTAGCACCTTCATCGAACTTAGCTTTCATTTCTGATTCTGTACAGCCATAATTATTAGCTGATGAACCGCCTAAACCAGAAATAATATTTAAATTTTGAGTATCTCTTGTAAAACTCATTTATATCATCTCCTATTATTTTATTTCTCCGCCCATTGTAGCTTTTATATCAATGCTCAAAACAGTGGCTCTTTCTATTTTCTTATCACTTCTTAAAATCAATTTAAAAAATGCAAACTTTTTCGCCTTTAACTTCAGTCTAAATGGCTTAACATTTAAGTCATATAAAAAAGACATATGAGCAAAATCCATATGAGCAAAATCCATAATATTTCTTTCAATTGTTCCTATATCCACAAGACCTGTGCGATCTGTTTGATATTTTAAATCTAAATATGTTTTTGTTTCTGGCTTAACGTTTACCCATATCCTACGAATATTTTTCTTTAACCAATCCGCATTGAACCCATAAAAGCCTAATTCATACAATGCATCTATCTTTAAAAAGCCTCTATCTTGCCTTTCCTCCTTATCAAACTTATACCATATGCCACTTGAAGCAGCAGCGAACCACAAATTGTTATCAATAATAATAAAATTATCAGCAGTCACATTTGTTCTTACATACCAAACATCATTCCTGTAATTATAAATCCAACATTTAGCAGCAGAAGGAATGCAAATCCAAAACTCCCCTCTTGCTTCCCAATCAATTGTTTTTGCTGTAGTCATATCTAATTTGTCGAAATCACTTTGGACTCGTTTTGATATGTTTTTAGCATTTCTTTCATCCCTTACATTACTTGATAACCACTCATATATTCCATCTGAGCATATCGTAACTGGGTTGTTTAGTAAAACTACTGTTTGACCAGGAGCAATATTTCCTTTTTCACTATTAAGCGGATATACTGGGAAACTTGTATTTAATACACCTAACTCATCGTAGGAGCTTTCTATCGTTCCGTAGTATGTGCTTTTTTCTGTATGTATTATACGTCTGTCATACTGCCTTTCCATACCTGTTATTCCAAACTGCTTATCTCCTATATCATTATAATTATTCGCTGGGAAATACTCTGCCGTAGGTATTTGGGCAATACCGCTATAATACTCCCTATTATGATTATCAGGATTTCCATATAAAAATACTCTCGTATCTGATTCTCCACCGTATATAAACGAATGTTTACTTTTAACTATATAGTTTCTATTTTCTGTAGCAGTTTTATTCCAATATATATCCACTACTGAGTTGGCAGCTAAAGGATCTCCATTAGCATTTCTTCCTATAGTTATCAAAATTTGCCCTGTCTCTAGATTTTTACTAAAGAAATATACACTAGTAGCTGAAGTTATATCTGTACCATTTAAATAAATAGCATAAATAGATGCAAGTGATTGTTCAGGCAACACAAATGTTTTGCTAGTTCCATCTGCAATAAATGTCATGTGCTTTTTGCCAGTAAGTAAATTAATTTGCTCATATGGAGTACCACCACCAGCTGGTGGTGCATTTATAGCAACTAACGGCACATATCCATCTACATTTTGAAAAGTTGTTCCATCATAACTTTTATAATTTGCACCATATAAGATATATACTTTTCCATAAAAATAGAAAAACTCTGTAGCTACATCACTTATAGTCGCTATCAAGCTTGGATTATTTGTAAAATCATATTTATATAATTTACCGCCTCTATTATAAAGCAATAGTTTACTACCATTAAGATTACCACACCAACTTCCACGTACTCTTCCCGTACCAACATCTGTTAATGCACTTATATACCCTTCCATTTTTTCAAGTTCATATCCTTCAGTAATACGGAAATTTTGACATTCGGTTGCCTCGCCAAGCTTTAATTCAACTTCTCCAATTGTTGATTTATTCAAACCTAAAAACTTATTTATTTTAGTAGGAGTTATAGGTTTTAATGTAATATTTTGATACTCTATCATATCCTATACCTCCTTAACATATTTTGAAGGCCCGTTACGTTTTTTAATTCCATCTAACGCATCGTTAAGTAATATTAACTGGCTTTGTGCTTTTATTCTATCTTCATTTTCGCCTTCAATATTCAAATAATCATATGCTGCATAAAAGCACAAAATATTATCATCAACGTCATTAGGGAACTGTGGCGAATCTGATAAATTTTGAAGTCTTGTTGGCAAATAATAATAATAAACTATTACGTTTTTAGCATCAGTCTCACATTTAATATTTGAATTATTAATTTCTAAATATTTAATTTTGTCTCCAGCTTCTGATTCAATCCTCAAAAGCTCACAAAATTCTTTTTCTAAAAGTGAAATATCTAAAATCCCATTATTTAATTCCACTGATTCTTTCCATAAAAAAAGTCGCTTATCTTTAGCAACTTTCCTATAAAAATAATTTATACTACTTAAAAATTTATCTATTAACTCTTTAGTATCATCATCCATTGTTCCATCAAAGTTTATTGTAATATCTTCGTCAACCCGTTTTGCTATTTCATAATATAACTCTTTTAGTGTCATTTTATAATCACACTCCTAAAAACTCTTTTCTTAATGGTTTATATAAATCTCTTGCCATGCAAGAAATAATATTGTTTTCTTTTTCTTCATTTTCTTTTCTTATTTTTTCGTTATTCTTATCTATCTCATCTAAAATAGAGCCATTGATATTAATCCATATCGTTTTTCTCATATTATCAAAAAAATCTCTATTCAAATCTTTTGGTGCAATACTACCAAAGTAATTATTATATTGAGTAATAACATACTTGTTAATATCTGCATCATAATACACATCAAATCTTCTATCTATTGCTTTTACAATTTTTCTAATAGAACTGCATGAGCCATAATCTTTGAAGATTCCAAAATCTCTTGTTTCCATATAAACACCTCATAAATATAAAAAAAGGGTAGCTTATTACGAAAATAAGCCCCCTCTTTTTATTCTTTTAATATGCCTTAATATCACGCTTCGGTAATATCTGCTAATAATGTATGTGCATTTCTTGCACGACATCCCAAATTCATGTATCTGTATAAAGTTGCAGCATAATTATCTTTGCCGTTTCCTCTATGTAATATAGCCCCATCTTCTGACATCCAATCGAAGCCAGGATTTCCTAATGTTAGAATTTCTAACATTTTTTCATCAAGGAAATACATTCTATTAGCTTGACAGTCTTTTTCTGCAAATATTGGCATATCATCGTATGCTAATGCTTTTACTCCACCATCTAAATCCATAACATTTACGAACTGGAATGATGCTTTAAGTAAAGCTTCATAAGCACGTCTTACGCCATAAGAAGCATATATAGCAGAAACTCGTCCACTTCCTGCTACTTCAACAGCATCTGCTGCTTGTCTCATAAGTGCAAGTGTTATACTCCTATTGGTTCCACTATTTCCTAATACATTACCTTTCCACCATGGGTTAGTTGCAACTGCAAGTCCTTGTAATGAACCAGAAGCTGGGTCTGTTGCAGCAACAATACCACTTAATCCCATAACTTCAATATTTCTGCTACCATGTCTGTATACATGAGAGTTTGCAGCAACAGCAGCAGCTGTTCCATTATGAGTAAAAGTAGTGGAAGTAACAGCAGTAATTTTAGCATTTGTTACAGAAGCAGTTCCTGATGTATCAATTATATCAATAGCCATTCCTACTCTTAAGTACTTTGTGCTATCAACAGTAATTGTTGTAGAAGTACTAGCATTAGTAGTTGCTGCTGCTAACCTACCAGAACCATCGCCAAACAATTGCCTATTTATATCGTTCTTCAAATCTTGTGCTACACCTTTCATTTCAGATTCAACAGCCTTTACAAAAGCTCCCTTATCATTTTTAGAAGCTTGAATAGATTGTCCTGTTAAATTGATTACACCATATAGGTATCTCATAGGAACTATAGCATCTGCATAAGCTTGATTACCTGCTGTTGGGAGGTCTGCACCTTCTGCTATTGCTCCTACTCCTTCATTTCTACCATAATGCAAAGGTAGTGTAAAATTCTTACCTACTACAGTAGAATTTCCGCTGTTTTCTAATCTTTTAAATAATTTAAGATCTTGATTTAATTGTTCATTTAATGGACCAATATATTGAGTTTTTAAAATTGCGTCCAAAGTTGTTAATGTCGTTGACATTTATTATTCCCCCTTTTTTAAACTTTAAATTCTTTTTGATTGTTTAAAAATGCAAAGCTCTGCTTTCTAGCATCTTCCCATGTCTTTGGTGTAGATGATGTAGTAACTGCTGCACTACTGCCAGCACCTTCAACTGGGTTATATTCCATTTTGCCTTCTAAATAATCTTTTATAGCTTGTTTTTTAATATTTTCTTGCTCGGATTTTAGTTTTTTATTTTCATACCTTGCATAAGCATCTACTAATTTAGTTCCTTTTGATGCTATTTCTAACACCTCTTGTGGTATCTGCTCTGGTTTAATGTCAGGATATTCATTACTAAAATCTTCCCAATCTTTTTTAGTGCTTTCTTTCTTTTCGATTTCTTTTTTGTATGCAGTTAAATCTTCTAGCTGATGTTTCATTTCTAAAAACTCTTTGGCGATTTCTGGAGTTACCATTTTTTCTTCGCTATACTTATCAATTTCCTCTTGATTAATCGCATCATCTACACTTTTCATAAAATCTTCCATCGTCATATTCTGACGTTTAGCTAGTTTTTCTATAAAATCTCCTGCACCTTTTTCTCTTGCTAATCGTTTACTTATGGCATTATCTAGTTCTGCCTGTGTAAATGTTCTTTCCTTCTTAGCAGATTTCTCATTTGTTGCATCTGTAGTTTCTGTTTCAACCGAAGTTACGTCCTCCGTATTTTCCGTTTGTTCTTTATCAACAGATTCTACATTTTCAGTTTCTTCTACTGTTGTTTCTTCAGAAGCTCCTGATACCTCCACTGATTCTTCAGCAAAAAACTGTAATTTAATTCTTAAAATTCTCATAAAAATTCCTCCTCATCTTTAAAGTGGTGGTCCACTATTGATTCCACATTTTTTAATAAAAATGAGTAAAAAAATAACAGCAATTAAATACTGTTTGTATTATCTAATGGAACATCGCTAATTGCATTTTCCATTGGATTAACTGTTGGATTATTTACTGAGTCCCCCGCTGAACTACCTATTGGAACTCCTTCTGGATTACCATGTACCAACCAATTGACATGTTCTTTAATATGTTCTTCTATGTATTTTTTAATGTTGTCAGGCAATTGCTGATACTCTTTCAATTTTCTAAACTTATTATGCTCAATAATATGTAATTCATGGTTATAATAATCAAAAGTTGGAGTATTTGTAATGTCTCCTTTTCGCCATTTATATTGCTCTAGATTTGCCATATTGGCATCTAATGCATTTTCATTATATAAATAATCTGTAGTGCCTAAATCTAACATTTTAAGAATTAATTCTCTATCTCTTTCAACATTCAATACTCCTGCATTTATAAGTCCAAAAATTCTTTCTTCTTTGGCAGTTCTTGATTCTTGCAACATACTACCTTCTTGTACTCTTACATCATACGAGGTCAAATCACTACCTTGAAATTCAAAAGTCTCTATTTCATGGTTTTCTCCAACCACTTTAATGGTTCGTTGTTCTGTATATTTATATTTAACCATCTTCAACAAATACTTTTCGTATTCCCTTTTGCAGTCAAGCCAATTTTTAACAGTAGGTCCTAATTTGGTATCATCTTGTTCTTCTAAATATTGAATAGCTATACCAGACTTAACTTTACTGTTATTAGTATTCCCATGACTTATATCATTTTGCCCACTAATGAAATAAAACTCTTCTATCAAGCTATCTATATCTCTTACAACATCACTAGAAATTGAAGTTGTTGGCACCTGGTCAGGTTTATTGAAACCTTTGCGATATTCTATAATTTCATCGGGATCGTTAGTTATTTCTCCACTTGCTAAAGAACCTTCTTCTATAAGCCATCTTGAACCAGCCATTTTATTTTTATTGTTAATCAACTGACTTCTAGCTATATTGTATTCTTTTTGGATTTCTCTTAAATCATCCACACAGCTTCTTCCTTCTACTAAGCCAGGTAGGTCTATAAATGTAAAAGGGAAAAATGGCAATTGACGCTCACTATCATCGGCTTCTCCAAAACCTATATCTTCTGACTTAAACAATATAGTTCCATCAACATATGTTACCCTTCTACCTTTAGGATATTTTGCAGATGGTTTTTCCCAATACTCTTTAACTCTTACCATGTCATGTAAACGATTTTCTCCAAAGCTTATATCTTTACCTAAATTTTGAAGCCTTACTTCATATACGTTTTTTGTACTTAAGTCTGCATCAGCAGATATATCTTTAGCTGTTTCAGGATATTTAGATTTAACATAATCAACTGTTCTAAGTTTTTCGTGTTGAATCCATCTTACGTCTTTCCAGTTTTTTGCCGTTTTATCGTATTTGATTTCAAACCTGTTGGCAACGTCTATATCACAATCTCCTTGCCTTATTTTTGTATTTTTAATATATTCGCCCTTTCCTGTATTCCAAAAAGCTTTTATCCATACTATTGATGTTGTAATTCCCCATAAAATAGTTTCACGATCTATTGATTGTAATTTTAAGGAATCTTCCAAATATTCAAGAATTTTATCCGCTGTTTTTGCTGCTTTCGCATCACTTTCTTCATCACTTGCTGGAATAACATTCATAATTGGTTTATTTTTTGTCATTTTCCCTAAATTGGCTCTTACAACAGGAGCAATTCTATTAACTGTTAATCTAATTTTATTTGAATCCTTTGGAGCCTCTATTATCATATTAGTATCTTTATCAGCCACAAGCCATTGTCTACCCGCATAATAAGCTATATTCAGAAAATTATTTTGGTGGATTCCCATGTCCTGCGTATCGTCATATACAATCTTTTGTATCTCAGTCAATAAATTTATATCCTCGCTTCTTTTTACAATATCCTCAAAGTTGTTTTTATCTTTCAAAATATTCACCTACTTTTCAACAGAAAGTATTAAACTAATAATATCTTTTTTAGTCATTTCTTCTGTAGTTTCTATTTGTCTTTCTTTAGCTATCTCTAGTAATTCAGCTTTTTTAAGTTTTGCAAATTCTGTTTCTCCTGAAAAGATGCCTGATGCTGTTAGTGATTCTTCACTTTTATCAATTTCATTTTCAGGGTTATTTTCTTCTCCTGTGCCAGTTTCCTCTGTGTTTGTCTCAGTTCCTTCTTCATTGTTGACTGCCTCTGTATTTGCTTCTTCATTGTTTCCTTCTGTGTTAGCTTCCCCTTCGTTTGTACCAGTTTCCTCTGTGTTTGTCTCTTCACAAATAATTTTATGTTTATTTACAATATCAATTTTATCTAGTACTTCAAAAGCTAAAAACTCTTTACCACTTCTTTTTTTGGCTTGCTCTACTGCCTCTTCTCCACTTTCCGCTACCTCAAAATAATACTCTCTTCCTAAACCTACTCTAAACAATGTTTTCATAGTAAATCGCCCTCCTTAAATTTAATTTCATTTTCTTCTTTTTTTGGTTTGCTTTTTGGTTTATCCTCGAACTTCTTAAAGTCTATAAAATTACCAGCCTGTATTCTGTCTAGAAGCTTTTGACGTTCGATATAAAAAAAATAGCTTTGAATAGCTATTACCAAAATCAATAATATTTGTACTATCATAAATATTGTTCCCTCCTTTTTGCTGTTTTGATTATTTGATTTATATGTTTTTGTGTTGCACTTTCTTCTTCCAACATTGTATCTTTGGCTTTAGTTGTAAAATTAACACAAAAATATCTTAAAGCATCTGTTATATGTGTTATATCATGTGGTTCTGTAGAAACATCACATGGATCTTTATCATCTCTTTGCAATTGAGGCAAACATTTTATTAAGTTTTTGCAATTGCTAAATATTTTAAGTGAACTTGTTTTCTTTAATTCTCCTGTTTCTATATCTTTTGTATTTATTACTTTGAGCCACTCTTTGACGTTCATCCAACCATCTACACGTTCAACACTTGTTTCTGTCATCGGCATCCTATTTTCAGCAAATATATCTGCTGTACTCTTGCCTGTATCTGATTTCCTATTCCACAAATCACGAGGTGCATACAAGCAAGTATACTTATCTCCGTTATTTATTTCTTTAATCTTCTCACAGGCATTTGACACGATTAAATTCGGCTCTTGAAACTCTTTGTACACAAAAGCATTACCTTCTGTATCTCTTGCTATCCATAATACAGCACACATATCAAGCCCATAATCCATTGCAATATATCTTTTCCAATGTTCAGGAATAACAAATGGTGTAATTACATGAATATTCGCATCGAATTCATCAAAGTATTGACCTTCGAATATATCCCAATTACCATAAAGGAATGCTTGCTTTTCTGCTTCAGGTAGATTCTCTAATCTTCTGACGTATCTGGGATCGTTTTTAACCAATATTGTATTATCATATACAGTTGCAGGAATAAAAGCAATTTTGCCACCTGTTATATCATCTATAATTTCTTTCCTGCCATACTCTGTTGGAATAATGTATCTTTCTTTAACCCATGTATGACCTATTCCTCCTGGATTACAAGTAGCACGAAACTTTGGTGTGAATCCTTTAGCACTTCTTAGACATGATAACAATATTTGTATACTTCGTTCTTCGTACTTGGTTAACTCGTCTACTCCTATCCAGTCCATGCTACGCCCTTGATAACGCTCGGCATCAGCATAATTACTTATATACCTAAATTTTATTGTTGTACCATTACGTAGTGTAGCAATATGTTTACCATCGTTATAATCAGATAACTCCCTTGGTACTTTTTCTTTCCACTCTTTAATTAAATTAGCTTCCAAATCATCGAACGTTTCTCTGAATAAATACATATCTGCTTTAGGATTTTCTAACCCATACGCTAGTGCTTCCATAACTAACGCACACGATTTTCCACCACCTTTAGCTCCTCCATATACAACTTCTTCAGCACCGCACCCATGAAATATAGCCTGTTTTTCATTTGGCTCATAATTAACCACTATGTCCATCGTCTACTCCTTGAGGTGGTCGTGGAATATTGAAAAATACTTTTACCTCGCCTGTATTTTTCTGCTCTACTTTATCTGTGAATAATGCGTGTCTCTTGCCTAATAATTCAGCAGCTTTGTTTCTGTCCTTCAGCGATGCATCCAACCCGAACTGATCTTTGGCTTGTCCTCTTAATACCGCTGTAAGATACTCCAGCACTTCATCGGCACTAGCAATTCTTGCCTTATCAACAGGTTCCATTCTTGCTTTTATGTATTTGTCTAGTTTTGTCAAGTTTTCGCTACCAATTTTGTTTAAGTTGTCTCCTCTATAACCTGCCATTCTAGCAGCTTCGGATGCGTTGCCTGTTTCGATGTAATAATCAATAAATCTCTTTTGTTTTTCCGTCAGTTTATCCACTTGTACCACCTACATTCTTGTACATATCAGCAAGATATTTTAATACTCCTATTTTTGAATATCCCTCATAAACTGTTACATTTTTTATTTTCTTTTCTACCTTTTGAGGAGTAACTATACTGTATTTCGTTGCCATTTTATTATTTTTTTCAGAATAAAATTGTTTGGTATTGATACTCATTTTGATGTCTTTTTGCAGCAAAGCCAACTGCAATTTTCTTATCAATGCGCTTATATTACTCATATACGACTCCTTTACTTATACAAAAAGAGAGATAGACATAACCATCTCTCTTTTTGTGTGTATTTATCTATAAGGTATATAAGGAGGATCTTCCTTCTTACTTACGATAATAATATACTGTAAAATTACTGACATTTTACTGACATCTTTTCAAAAGCCTTTTTGCGTAACCTCCATATTGATCTGGAATCATAACTCATTAATTGGGCTATTTTCCAATCCCTTAAACCGTCCTTGTACATATATTGTAAAATCATTTGCTCATTATCTGTTAGCTTTGATTCTTGTATCCATAGTTCATATATTGTTATTTTTTTATTATATTCTTCTAGTTTTTCTCTTATGTATTTTGCGTTGTCTGCATACTGGCCCTTTATTTTCTCATATTCTTCATATATCTTACTTACTGGATCAGTAACATTGTTACTATGTGGCATGTCCGATATTTTCTGTGAAGTTAGCGTTAAAGATTCCAAAATTTCTTCTAGTTCTTCATTTTTATCTTGTAATTCCTTTGTTATTACAGGTAATTTCCGATACTTTATAGAAAAATAATCAATCAGCATCGCTTTTATTTCTTTATCAGTTAAAATATCCTTATCCTTCGTATGTACCTCTTTTATTTTCTTTTCTACCTCAGTTTTTTCCCAAAAAGATGGGTCAAGAAATGGTGCCCACATACTCATACTACTCACTCTCCTTTTTAGGCGTACTCACATATCCTCCAAAAGCATTACAACGAATTGAACAGCACTTCCGAAACAAAATCCAAAAACATATAACCATTCTGGCGGTATGTAACGGCTGAGAAATTGCCCCAACACAATCAGACCTAATTGAAACAGTGCACTCATTTTAACCACCCCAGTTCTTTACATTTTTGGTGTATTGCTTGTACTTCTCTTGTGTTCAAAATTGGGTTTCTTACTCTTTCATAGCGTTTTCCATATGGTGTTGTACCTCTTTCATATCCTCCAATTTGAACAAGTTTGTCTCTCGTCATAAACATAATAAACATTGAGTAATAAGTCCCATCAATTACTTTTTCATCAAGATATTGAATATATGGCTCATCTTGTGTAACCCACTCATCTTCTTTTGTTTTTTGAGTATTATGTTCATGCTTTTTGTAGCCAATTTTTTCAAGCATTTCATCTCCCGTCATATCAGGGCGTTCATTCCTATATGCGGTTGCCAAATCTACTTGCCCAATAAAATCGCATCCCTCTTTATTGTGTGGGTAATCAGAATATAGTGCAATTTGGTCATAATATTCGTCAACTATTTTAGGAAATAAAACATATCCAATCTCATCATCATCAACTACTGCAAATCTAATTACTACTTCTTTTTCTTTGTCACATTTATTTAATTTTTCTATCAATTCTTTTACTTTCATGTTGTTCATCTCCCTTTATAATTTCGTCCAACTGCCTATGTAAATCATCTATTTTGCTATTCATCCAGCCAAACCTTTCATTTATCAGGATCTCATAATCTTTGCCAAATGTTATAGTCTTAGGTTTTGTCTCTTCATCATTCAAGTTATAAGAATGTTGTTCTTTTTTTACATAAGTCAATGTGAAATTTTTTATTACCTTAAAATCAATTGAATTGATAAAATTTATAAATTCTTCTTTATTCATTTGGAATTACCTCTCTTTCTATTTTTTACCCTTTCAGGCATATCATAAGCATTATGGCATTTCTGACACAATGCCCTTAAATTGTTATAATCGCAATTTTCAGGAGTATGATCTAAATGCGCTATTGTTAATACTACTTTGCTTCCATTTTCTCGTATAGTGTAGTTTTCTATGCCGCAGAACTCACACTTATTGTCAGCTCTTTTTAATATATCTTGTCTTATCTCTTTCCAATTAGACGGGTATCTGCTTTTGTCTTTTATTGGCATGATGTCCTCCTATACTAAAAACGTCTTAAATTCCTCGTAATTCATTTTACAGATTTTTTGTATCCACTCTATACCTTCCTCAAAATTGGTTAATGCAATATTTTTTATCAACATTTCGCTTTCCCATGTGCCATTTTCTAGTCTATTAAGATTTACAACTAAACCCATTTCATCAACACAAATTGCGTATATTTCTTCCTCTATGCCTTCTTTTTTAATTTCATTCTCTCTGAATATTATTGCTAACTCTAAATCACGTATCATTGTTATTCCTCCATAATCCATTTGCCGTATCTTCTTGCTATCTCATGCTCTATAATACAACCTCTGGAATTTTCCCAGCCTTTCATGAAATATACGCCATCTGCACTGTCTAAAAACTCAATAGCCTTAGCTAAATACGCTATTGGCGATTTCCTGCAGTCAAAATCTTTTATAACAGTATCAATTACTTCATACCCCTGAGCTTCTAACTCCTGGACTAGATATTTCCTTTCGTCCTCAATTTGCTTTTCTGTTTTGCCTCTCATAGGCTGACTTATCATTACTTTTTTCATGTTTATCCCCTCCTATAGATTTACAACCTCAAAATTTTCTCCAAGCACTTCATTTACAAAATCACATGAATTTCTCGCATTTGCTCTTCTTCTGTATTTCAGCAATTCTAAATTAGCATTTGCCTCTTGCAATGGGAAACTCTGCCTATAA
>Ga0310696_10004479_pt1 | contig 17136 bp, 14 predicted proteins | sample AusTroGonzalo_MG_4_FD_203885 | JGI IMG/M metagenome (GOLD analysis project Ga0310696, IMG submission 203885) | Bovine rumen microbial communities from tropical cattle in Woodstock, Queensland, Australia - Gonzalo_02 (v2) (version 2) | ecosystem: Host-associated > Mammals > Digestive system >...
GGCCGGGTAAAACTAAGACCTCGCTAGCTTTGCTCGCGAGGCCTTAGTTTTACTGAACTGCAGCTGGGGACCGTGCTAGTGTGTACAACTGGAAACCTTGTGCAGGTTAGGGACACGCACGGGGAAACGTATTTATGTTTGGAAGGATCCAGCCGTTGAAACGGCTGGCTACCCCTATTATGTGCCTGACGGCACAGGGTAATGCCGTAGGCATTGGATTATGGTAGCCAGCCAATTCATTGGCTGGGTGTTTATGGTAACGTAAACAAAAAATACCGAGCCGCAAAGCGGCGAGAAACCCGCCGAAGGGCTAAACTTCCAATACTTGTTTTCAACCGATTACGATGGACCTCTGAATATTCGCTTTAAGTCCATGTGGCTAACATATTGGATATTAAACCGCTGACTTATCAACCGCTTGTTGATAACTTATTTAAATAAAAAGTGGGGAAAAGTGGGTGAAAGTGGAGCAAAAAGTAATAACTTTGAAACCGAATATAGATTATCAGCTAAAAATGAGTTTCATAGGACAGTTTCCCGTGCGTCTGGATGCCAAGAACAGGGCATTCATGCCGGCAGGTTTCCGCCGCCAGCTGCAGCAGGCAGGTGAGCAGACCCTGGTGGTGCGCAAGGATTACTTTGAGAACTGTCTTGTAATCTATCCCGCATCGCAGTGGCAGCAGGAGATTGCCGGGGTGCGTGCCAGACTTAACCGCTTTGACGGAAACCAGCAGATGGTTTACCGCAAGCTGGTTTCTGAGGCTCAGGAGGTGCAGCTGGACAGCAACGGCCGTCTGCTGCTGCCCAAACAGTTGCTGGACAAGGTTGGTATCAAGCAGGACGCCCTGTTTGTGGGTATGGAGCAGACCATAGAGATCTGGGCTCCGGATACCGCAGCCACCGGCGGTGAGCAGCCGTTCATGACCGACGCTGAGTTTGCTGACAGTCTCAAGAAATTCATGACTGAGTGAAACACAACATATACATAACAGGCAAGTGGATACAAACGGGACTTATCATGTGCCGGTCCTTCTCAGACAGAGTGTAGAAGGGCTCGTCACAGACCCTGACGGGGTCTATGTGGATGCCACGTTCGGAGGTGGCGGCCACTCGCGCGAGATAGTGTCCAGACTTAACCCCAAAGGTCATCTTTACGGATTTGACCAGGATGCCGATGCCATGCAGAACATAATCAATGATGAGCGGTTCACGTTTGTCTACTCCAATTTCAGATACATGCGCAATTTCATGCGTTGGTATGGCCACAGCAAGGTTACGGGCATACTGGCCGACCTGGGTGTGTCATGGCATCATTTTGATGACAGCAGCCGCGGGTTCTCTTTCCGTTTTGAGGGTCCGGTAGATATGCGCATGAACCAGAAAGAGGGTTTCAAGGCATCGGATGTGCTGAATGACTATCCTGTGGAGCGTCTGGCGCAGCTGTTCTGGCTCTACGGAGAGCTGCAGAACGGACGTCAGCTGGCTCAGGCCATAGGCAGAGCACGTGCAAACAGCCGCATTGAGACCGTGACACAGCTTATGGATGCCGTACGCGGCGTGATAGGCCGTGAACGTGAAAAGAAGGATATGGCCAAACTGTTCCAGGCCCTGCGCATGGAGGTTAACCATGAGGTTGACGCCCTGCGTGAGATGCTTACGGGAGCAGTTGAGCTGCTTGACAAGGACGGCCGTCTGGTGGTGATAACCTATCACTCCATAGAGGACCGTATGGTAAAGAACCTTATCAAGAGCGGAAACATAGAGGGTGATATAAAGACTGATTTCTACGGAAACCGCGAGGTGCCCCTGCGTGCCATAGGGAAACCCATAATTCCCGATGCTGCCGAGCAGGCTGCCAACCCGCGTTCCCGCAGTGCCAAACTTAGGATAGCCCAGAAGATCTGATATGGAAGATAACCTTACTGGAAATACACACAGGAGGAGAGGACTGATGCAGTCCATGCCTGATTTCATCCACCGCAACATATGGTTGGTGGTTGAGATACTGCTGTGCATTATCTTCTATATAGCAAACCGTTACGGTTATCAGCGTGATCAGGCTTATGCCGAGAGATTGAGACGTGAGCTGGTGGATATGGAGTATCAGACCCTGAACACCACCAGTGACGTATCGGCCAAGAGTAAGCCTTCATACATAGAGAGTGTTGCAACCCGTAACGGATCGGGCCTGCAACCCAGTACAGAACCGCCATTCCTCCTGCCCAAATGAGTAAGATGCCCGACATGGATTCACATAAGCAGGAGAAAAAGAGGGTTTCACGCAAATACCTCTCACTCTTCTTCCTCATGGCCGTATGGGGCATATTCATCATTGTCAAGATGGCAATGGTGATGTTTGCCGAGAGGGGGTACTGGAATGAGGTGAGCAAACACCTTACTTCAACCAACAAGGTGATTGAGGCCCGTCGCGGAAACATTCTGAGTGATGAGGGACTGTTGCTGGCCAGCAGCGTGAAGCAGTATAGGGTGTTCCTGGATTTCAGAAGCGCCGAGAAGACCCCGCAGCGTGCCGAGAAGGACCAGATGCGTAAGGATACCCTCTTTAACAGGCATGTGGTGGAGTTTGCCCGTCAGGTAAATGAGATATTCCCCAGATACTCGGTACAGGAGCTGGTGAACCATTATGAGAAGGGTCATGACGCAAAGTCACACTCATGGCTGTTGCTGCCGGGCGTGTCACGCAACTCTTACCCCATAACATACAGCCAGTACAAGGCTCTCTCCAAGACAGTATGGCTCAAACCCAAATATGAGCGCTGGTTTTTCAGTGCCGAGTCAAAGATATCACGTCAGAAACCGTTCGGCACGCTGGCTGCCCGTACCATAGGCGGCATGTATGAGGCCAAGGACTCGGCACGTAACGGCCTGGAGCTCTCATTTGACTCACTCCTGCGCGGCGTTCCCGGACGCGGCCATGTGGAGAAGGTGCAGAACGTGACCCGCATAGTGGCCGATATACCCCAGATAGACGGCTGTGACATACGTACCACGATCAATGTTGATATGCAGGATATAGCCGAGGTGGCACTGCGTAAGGTCATGGACAAATGGAATGCGGCATCGGGCATAGTGGTGCTGATGGAGGTGCCCACCGGTGACATCAAGGCTATGGCCAGTCTTACCAAGACAGGCCCGGGCCAGTTTGATGAGATACAAAACAATGCCGTAAGGGAGATATATGAGCCGGGCTCCACATTCAAGCCCGTATCCATGATGGTGGCTCTTGATGACGGTAAGATATCCATGACTGACAGCGTGTTCTGCGAGAACGGCGTCTATACCGGATTCGGACGTTCACGTATGACTGATTCACATAAGTACGGATGGCTGGATGTTACCCATATCATTATGAACTCCAGCAACATAGGAACATCCAAGCTGATACATGCAGCCTATAAGGATAACCCGCAGGCTTTTGTGGACGGCGTGTACCGTACCGGCATCAACACCCACTTTGGACTGCAGCTTACCGGAACGGCCGCTCCTGTGATAAGGCGTGACGGTTATTGGGACGCTACCCGCCTGCCCTGGATGTCAATAGGCTACAACACCCAGCTGCCGGTTATAAACACCCTGGCGTTCTACAACGGCATAGCTAACGGCGGCTGCATGGTAGCCCCCAGACTGGTAACCCAGGTGACACGTGAGGGTGAGGTGGTGCAGGAGTTCCCCGTTGAGGTGGTACGCCGTCATATGTGCAAGGATGAGACCCTTAAGAAGATAAAGTACATGCTGGAGCAGGTTGTTGTGGACGGAACGGGTAAGAATGCAGGCTCCAAGTATTTTGCAGTGGCCGGCAAGACCGGTACCGCACAGCTGTCACAGGGCTCGGGCGGTTACAAGAGCGGCACGATCAGATATATGGTATCATTCTGCGGATACTTCCCTGCCGATAACCCGCAATACTCATGCATAGTATCGGTACGTACCGACGGAGGTGCTGCAGGCGGTGCCACATGGGCTGCCCCGGCGTTCCATGAGATATCAGAGAAGGTTATGGCAAGCCGTAACCTGCGCGACATAAAGGAGGCATATGACTCCACGCTGCAGTTCATACCCAAGGTGGTAGCCGGCAACCTGGCAAAATCGGCCACGGTACTTAAGAAACTGGGTAAGCGCAGTCTTATGAACAGCGATTACCGCAATGTGGCAGACAGCCTGTGGGGATCAGTAAGCTCAGATTCTGGCCGATATGTGATGAAACCCATGATGTTCCAGGAGGGGGTGGTTCCCGATGTACATGGAATGGGTGCATCCGATGCCCTTTACCTGCTTGAGAGCATGGGTATGAGGGTGACCATGACCGGAGTGGGCAGGGTAAAGAGCCAGTCGCCGGCCCGTAACACACGTTTCCAGAAAGGTGACAGGATACAGTTGATATTACAAATGTAAAAGATACAGAGATGACTATCAGGGAATTAATAGCAGGAATCAAGACTTTGGCGGTTGTGGGTAACCAGGATCGTGAGGTTACTGACATACAGCTTGATTCACGCAAGGTTACAGAGGGTTGTCTGTTCGTGGCCATGCGCGGTACCACCGTGGACGGCCATCAGTTCATATCAAAGGCTGTGGAGTTGGGTGCAGGAGCCGTACTCTGTGAGGTGCTGCCTCAGGATCAGGCAGACGGCGTTACCTATGTGCAGGTTCCGGACTGCGAGGATGTGGTGGGCCTGGTGTCTACACGTTTCTTTGGCGATCCGTCAAGCAAGGTTAAGCTTGTGGGCGTGACCGGCACCAACGGCAAGACCACGATAGCCACACTGCTCTATAACATGTTCCGCAAGATGGGTTACAAGTGCGGCCTGCTGTCAACCGTATGCAACTACATAGACGGTGAACCCATTCCCGCCGATCACACAACCCCCGATGCCGTTACGCTGAACCGTCTTATGGGACGTATGGCCGATGAGGGTTGCAAGTATGTCTTCATGGAGTGCAGCTCACATGCCATAGTACAGAAACGTATAGGCGGACTCAGGTATGCCGGCGGTATATTCACCAACCTTACCCGTGACCATCTGGATTACCACAAGACAGTTGAGAACTATCTCAAGGCCAAGAAGATGTTCTTTGACGGTCTGCCCAAGGATGCCTTCATGGTTACCAACCTGGATGACAAGAACGGTCTTGTAATGGCCCAGAACACCAAGGCCAAGGTTACCACATACTCACTGCGCAGCATGAGTGATTTCAAGGGCCGTCTGCTGGAGTCCGGTTTTGACGGCATGCTGCTTGAGATCAACGGACGTGAGGTGTTCCTCAAGTTCATAGGCAAGTTCAACGCAAGCAACCTGTTGGCGGTTTATGGAGCTGCAGTCAACCTGGGCCGTGATCCCATGGAGGTGCTCACGGTGATGAGCACTCTTGTTCCGGTGAACGGCCGTTTTGACGCCATCCGCTCACCCAAGGGCTTTACAGCCATTGTAGACTACGCCCATACCCCCGATGCACTCACCAACGTGCTCACCACCATTGTTGACGTGCTTGACGGCAAGGGACAGATAATAACCGTTGTGGGTGCCGGCGGCAACCGTGACAAGGGCAAGCGTCCGCTTATGGCCCAGGAGAGTGTCAAATACAGTGACAAGGTTATTATAACATCTGATAACCCCCGCTTTGAGGAGCCTCAGGATATCATCAACGATATGCTGGCCGGACTCACCAAGGAGGATATGCAGAAGGTGATAACCATTGTTGACCGCCGCGAGGCCATACGCACCGCCTGCATGATAGCACAGGCAGGTGATGTGATACTGGTGGCCGGCAAGGGTCATGAGGATTATCAGGACGTGAAAGGTGTAAAGCACCACTTTGACGACCACGAAGTAATACGTGAATGCTTTTAAAATTGTCAATTATCAATTGTCAATTGTCAATTGTCAATTCATTATGTTATACAGTCTGTTTGAATACTTAAAGAACGCCGGTCTGGACATACCCGGAGCAGGAATGTTCAGCTACGTGACTTTCCGAGCCATATCGGCCCTGGTGCTGTCACTGATTGTGTCATGCTGGTTCGGAAGCCATTTCATTGACATGCTCAAGCGCCGTAACATATCCGAGACCCAGCGTGACGAGAAGCTGGATCCGTTTGGCGTGACCAAGAAGGGTGTACCCACCATGGGCGGTGTGATAATAATAGTGGCAATACTGCTGCCCTGCATCCTTATTGGTGACCTTAAGAATGTCTATATGTGGCTCATGATAATCACAACGGTCATCCTGGGTATGATTGGCTTTGCCGATGACTATATCAAGACATTCCGTAAGAACAAGGACGGTCTGAGCGGATGGCTAAAGGTGAGCGGACAGCTGGCTCTTGGACTGATTGTGGGCCTTACCCTGCGTTACAGCCCCCAGGTGGTAATAAATGAGAAGGTTGAGACACGCATTGAGAACAATACCGAGATAGTGGTCAAGACTCCCGATGTAAAATCAACCCGTACCACCATCCCGTTCTTTAAGAACCATAACCTGAACTATGCCGATGCATTCGGCTGGCTGGGTGAGAATGCCAAGTACCCCGCAGGATGGATATTCTTTGTGCTGCTTACCCTCTTCATAGTGACAGCCGTATCAAACGGATCCAACCTGAATGACGGTATGGACGGCATGGCAGCGGGTAACTCGGCCATCATAGGTGTGACGCTGGGCATACTGGCCTATGTATCCAGTAACGTGGTCACGGCAAGTCACTTTAACCTTATGTATATACCGGGCAGCCAGGAGGTAGTGGTCTACCTGTGTGCCTTTGTAGGTTCTCTGATAGGATTCCTCTGGTTCAACTCATATCCGGCACAGATATTCATGGGTGATACAGGCAGCCTTACCATAGGCGGCATCATTGCCGTGGCAGCACTCTGCATCCATAAGGAGCTGCTGCTGCCTATCCTGTGCGGAGTGTTCCTGGTAGAGAGCCTGTCAGTGATATGCCAGCGTTTCTATTATAAGATAGGAAAGCGTAAGGGTGTGCACCAGCGAATCTGGAAACGTACCCCCATACATGACCATTTCCGTACAAGCATGGCCAAGGTGCTGGATGCTGACCCCACCAGCACGGTCAGGTTCCAGGGAAATGAGAAGAAACTACTTTTTGAGACTAAGATAACGCTCAGGACCTGGATCATAAGCATAGGTCTTGCAGCACTTACAATATTGACCTTGAAAATCAGATAAATACAATGGCAAAGAAGATTGTAGTATTGGGAGCAGGTGAGAGCGGCACAGGTGCCGCCATTCTGGCTAAAGCCAAGGGTTTTGACGTGTTCGTATCGGACCTGTCAGAGATTAAGGAGCATTACCGACAGGAGTTGGATGCCCGCGGAATAGAGTGGGAGCAGAAACAGCATACCGAGGAGCGCATCCTGGCCGCTGATGAGGTGATAAAGAGCCCGGGTATCCCCAAGGAGGCTCCTATCATTCAGAAACTCATGGCTCAGGGCACACCTATCATATCAGAGATAGAGTTTGCCGGCCGTTACACCAACGCCAAGATGATCTGCATAACCGGATCAAACGGCAAGACCACGACCACATCACTTATATACCACATATTCAAGATGGCAGGTATGAACGTGGGTCTGGCCGGTAACATAGGCAGCAGCCTTGCATGGCAGGTGGCCGAGAAGAACTTTGACTACTATGTCATTGAGCTGAGCAGCTTCCAGCTGGATAACATGTATGATTTCAAGGCCGATATAGCCATCCTCATGAACATAACCCCCGATCATCTGGACCGTTATGACTATGAGATGCAGAACTATGTGGATGCCAAGATGCGTGTTATCCGCAACCAGACCAAGGATGATGCTTTCGTATATTGGAGTGATGATCCCATCATTACCCGTGAGCTCAAGAAATACGGACTGCAGGCCACCCTCTATCCCTTTGCCGAGGCCAAGAAGGATGACCTGGCAGCATATGTTGAGGACGGCACCCTTTACTTTGACAAACCCTATGCCTTCAACATGGAGCAGGAGTCGCTGGCACTCACAGGCAAGCACAACCTCTACAACTCGATGGCTGCCGGTATATCGGCCAACATAGCTGGTATAAAGAGCGAGACCATTCGCAAGGCCCTGCAGACATTCAAGGGTGTGGAGCACCGTCTGGAGCGTGTGGCCAGAGTGAACGGAATAGACTTTATCAATGACTCCAAGGCTACCAACGTGAACAGCTGCTGGTACGCCCTGCAGAGCATGCCTGTAAAGTGCGTGCTGATACTGGGAGGCAAGGATAAGGGCAATGACTACAATGAGATTGCCGACCTGGTACGTGAAAAGTGCTGCGGCCTGGTATATATGGGCCTGCATAATGAGAAGCTGCACGGCTTCTTTGACAGCTTTGGTCTGCCGGTGGCCGATGTGCAGTCCATGAAGGATGCTGTGGATGCCGCATACAAGATGGCTCACAGCGGTGAGATTGTACTTCTTAGCCCCTGCTGCGCAAGCTTTGACTTGTTCAAGAGCTACGAGGACCGTGGTGACCAGTTCAAGGCATGTGTAAGGGCATTATGATAAGATAATGATGGAGAATACGGAGAACAAGACCGAACGCGGACCGCTGCTTAAGGGTGACCGTACCATATGGGCTATGGTCATACTGCTGTGCTGCATCTCACTCATTGAGGTGTTCAGCGCCAGCAGCCGTCTCACATTCGGTAAGAGCAGTTTCATGAAGCCTATACTGCTGCACTCGTTTTTTCTGGCTGCGGGTCTGGGCTTAATGTATGGGGTGCATCTTATCCACTATAAGTGGTACAGGATGCTGCCCGTGATTCTTGTTCCCGTCTCTGTGATACTTTTGGGTTACCTCTCTTTCCAGAGTGCCACCACAAGCGGTGCTGAGCGCTGGATAAAGCTGGGCTTCATAAACTTCCAGCCATCCGAGGTGGCCAAGGTTGCGGTCATAATGACGGTAGCCTATTGGCTCTCCAGACTCAAACCCGATGATGAACTGAGCCAGATCAATACGTTCTGGCGCATCATGATACTGACAGGTGTGGTATGCCTGCTCATATTCGGTGAGAACCTCTCTACGGCTATCCTTCTGGCCAGTGTGGTATTCGTGATGATGATACTGGGCGGCATAGCCTGGAAACGTATGCTGGTTCTGAGCGGACTAGTGGCAGCGGTGGGTGCCATGATAGTGGTGATACTGCTGTTCGTGCCGGCCCAGACCATACGTGACTCAAGGATAATACCGGCACGTGCCACCACATGGCAGGCCAGGTTGCAGGATTTCTTCCAGCCTGGCAATGACGGCAACCCCAGCGCATATGAGTATGCGGTGATGGTAGCTCCCGAGAAACCGCAGGAGACCCATGCCAACATAGCCATTGCCACCAGCCACGTGCTGGGCAAGGGACCTGGAAACTCGGATGAGAGGGACTATCTGCAGGAGGCCAGCTGTGACTTTATCTATGCCATCATCATTGAGGAGCTGGGTATGGCAGGCGGACTGCTGGTAATGTTCGTCTACATGATACTGCTTTTCAGGGTGGGGCGTATAGTGGCCCGCTGCAATGAGAAATACCCGGCTTACCTGGCCATGGGACTGGGAATGCTGCTGGGACTGCAGGCATTCATAAACATGTCAGTGGCCGTGGGCCTGTTCCCTGTTACGGGTCAGCCTCTGCCGCTCATAAGCAAGGGTGGAACATCGGTCATGATGACCAGCTTCTGCATAGGCATGCTGCTTGGCATAAGCAACACGCTGGACCGCGAGGCTGCCGGTGAGCAGACACTGGGCTCTGAGACAGATGTGCCGTCACCCATAGACGGAGATGAATCTTTTGACGATATAACAGAACAATAGAATATGGACCAGAAACCAAGAATAATAATCAGTGGAGGAGGTACGGGAGGACATATATTCCCCGCAATATCCATAGCGCATGCCATCAAGGCCTTGAGACCTGATGCCGATATCCTGTTCGTGGGAGCGGAGGGACGTATGGAGATGCAGCGTGTTCCGCAGGCGGGATTTGAGATCAAGGGGCTGCCTATCTGCGGATTTGACCGTAAGAACCCGCTCAAGAACATAGCCGTGCTGTTCAAGATAATGCGCAGCCAGATAAAGGCGCGCCGCATCATTCGCCAGTTCAAGCCTATGGTTGCAGTGGGCGTGGGTGGCTATGCCAGCGGTCCTACACTGCGTATTGCAGGCAAGATGGGTATACCTACACTGTTGCAGGAGCAGAACTCATATGCCGGTGTCACCAACAAGATACTGGCCAAGAAAGCCGGTAAGATATGTGTGGCATATGACGGCATGGAGCGTTTCTTCCCTGCCGATAAGATAATTAAGACCGGTAACCCGGTACGTCCCAACCTTACAAGCGGCAGGATCTCACGTAAGGAGGCTGCCTCAAAGATGGGTCTGGACGATTCAAAGAGGATTGTGCTCATAATAGGCGGCAGCCTGGGTGCCCGTTCGCTGAATGAGAGCGTGATGGCCAACCTGGACCTGATACGCATGTCGGATGATGTACAGTTCGTATGGCAGACCGGCAAGTTCTACTTTGAGGAGATGAAGAGCCGTCTGGCAGCACAGCAGCCGGTAGCCAACCTCTTCCCGCTTGAGTTCATACAGGACATGGACCAGGCCTATGCAGCCGCCGACCTTGTGATATCACGTGCCGGCGCAGGTACAATATCAGAGCTCTGCCTGCTTGGCAAGCCGGTCATCCTGGTTCCGTCACCCAATGTGGCAGAGGACCATCAGACCAAGAACGCCCTGGCCCTTTCTGATAAGGATGCCGCACTCCATATACGTGACGTGGATGCCCGCAAGGAACTTATTCCAGCAGCCATTGACCTTGTAAAGGATAAGGCACGTCTGGAGACACTGAGTGAGAACATTCTCAAACTGGCTTATCATGATTCGGCCCAGATCATTGCGCATGAGGTGCTCAAACTGGCAGGCATGGACAAGGCTACTCTCTCACTCAAGGATATCAAGTCTGTCTATTTTGTTGGTGCAGGCGGCATAGGCATGAGCGCCCTGGTGCGTTATTTCCTGGCTCGCGGATGCAAGGTGGGCGGATATGACAAGACATCGACAGAACTTACATCGGCCCTTATAAGGGAGGGCGCCCTGATAGGTTTTGAGGATGGAGAGGATAAGATAGACAACTGTTTCAGGGATCCGGCATCGACTCTGGTGGTCTATACACCCGCCATACCGGCCGATAACCGCATACTCAACTGGTTCAACCGGAACTGCTTTGACGTACAGAAACGTGCCCAGGTACTGGGTACTCTTACCCGCTCTCTTGACGGCCTGTGCGTAGCGGGAACTCACGGCAAGACCACCACATCATCAATGGTGGCTCATATCCTGGACGGCACCGATGAGGGTTGCAACGCGTTCCTGGGCGGAATACTCAAGAATATCGGTACCAACCTGATGATCAGCAACAAGAGCCGCCGTGTGGTTATTGAGGCCGATGAGTTTGACCGCTCGTTCCATCATCTTACACCGCTGCGTACCGTCATCACGGCTGTGGATGCCGACCATCTGGATATCTACGGCACATATGATGCATATGTGGAGAGCTTCCGCAAGTACACATCGCTCATAAAGCCGGGAGGTGACCTTATACTGCATGTAGGTCTGGAGGAGAAGGTACAGCCGCAGCTGCAGCCTGGAGTGACTCTCTATACCTACGGTCTGGATGAAGGTACATTCCATGCCGCCAACATAAGGATAGGTAACGGTGAGCTTAAGTTTGACTACGTATCTCCGCTGGGTAACATAGCCGATGTAGAGCTGGGCGTGCCCATTCCCATCAACGTTGAGAATGCCGTTGCAGCCATGGCCATGGCACAGCTGAGCGGTGCCGATGAGAAGGTGATACGTGAACGTATTGCCACATTCCGCGGATGTGACCGCCGATTTGACTTCCACGTGAAACGTGCCGACAAGGTCTATCTGAGTGACTATGCGCACCATCCGGCAGAGATCAGGCAGTGTGCCCTCTCCCTGCGCAAGCTCTATGCCGACCGTAAGATAACCTGCATATTCCAGCCCCATCTGTATACCCGTACAAGGGATTTCTACAAGGAGTTTGCCGATAGCCTCTCAATCTTTGATGAGGTGTGGCTGCTTGATATCTACCCTGCACGTGAGCTGCCCATTCCGGGTGTTACCAGCGCCCTCTTGGCCGATAACATGAAGCCGGGTGTATGCAAGGGTATCATCTCCAGGAATCAGGTTCCGGAGCTAGTTGAATCCATCAAGGATGATCTGCAGGTACTGGTAACACTGGGTGCCGGTGACCTGGAGGATTATGTTGACAAGATAACAGAGATATTGAAGTGATAAAGAAGAGCCTATCCATATTGGCAGTCCTGGCGTTTGCCGGTTACCTGGTCTACTCTGCAGTGGCCATGACCGACAGGCATGAGGATATCCGTATGTGCCGCGGCATAGACCTGCACATACAGGACAGCCTGGATTACGGGCTTATAGATGCCGATATGGTGACGTTACTGCTGCGGGAACGCGGGCTTGAACCCACGGGTCTGCCGCTTGACAGGATTGATATCGAAGCTATAGAATCGGTGCTGTTACGCCATCCGCTGGTGGGGCGTGCACAGTGCTACAAGACCGGCGGTGACATGCTCAGGATAAACATATCGGGCAAGGTGCCGTTGGTGCGCGTGCTTAACAACCGCGGTCAGGATTTCTACGTGGACAGCCATGGTGAGATACTCACCCAGCACTCCCTGGCAGTTCAGCTGCCTGTGGCTACGGGTTATATTGACCGTCAATTTGCATCGACCGACCTTCTGGATGTGGTCAACGCCATTGACCGCTCTGAATTCTGGAAGGCGCAGGTGGAGCAGATAAACGTGACACGTGAGAGACAGATTGAGCTGGTGCCCCGTGTGGGTGACCACCTGCTCATACTGGGAACAGCCCAGGATGTGGAGAGCAAGCTGGAGCGTCTGGAGAATTTCTACAGAAACGGTCTGGACAATGTGGGCTGGAACAAGTACCGCTCCATAAGCGTTGCTTATGAGAATCAGGTAGTATGCAAGAAACGAAAATAAGATATATGGAAAACGACAAAACAATTGTTGCCATTGAGCTTGGCTCATCCAAGATCTCAGGCGTGGCCGGCCAGTTCCTTCCTGGCGGCTCTCTAAAGGTGTTGGCTTATGCCCACGTGCCGTCATCATCATGTATCAGACACGGAGCCGTTTACAATCTGGACAAGACAGCCAATGCCATTGCCGAGGTTGTGGGCCGTCTGGACAACATCCTCTCCACACGTATAGAGAAGGTTTACGTGGGATATAATGCCAAGGGGCTGCGTTCAGTGATAAGCCGTGTTGAGCATAAGTTTGATGAGGAGACGGTGGTAAGCCAGGAGGTTATTGACGACATGTTCCAACAGTGCAGTGAGATAGAGTATGACGGCTACGTTAACCTGTTCCAGGAGTCACAGGAGTATGTGGTGGACAGCAAACGCGGAATGGAGACTGACCCCATGGGCGTGGCCTGCCGCTCCCTTGAGGGCAACTACCTGAACATACTGCTCAAGAAACAGGTTACAGACTACATAGCACAGTGCTTCCGCGCAGCCCAGGTTCAGATACTTGACGGATATGTGGCTCCCATGGCCCAGGCCGATGCCGTACTGACCGATGATGACCGTCAGCAGGGCTGCGCTCTGGTTGACTACGGTGCCGACACCACTACCGTATCGGTCTATAAGAACGGTATGCTGCGTTACCTGCGCGTCATCCCGCTGGGCAGCTCACTCATTACACGTGACCTCTGTGCCGTACTCAAGATTGAACAGGAGCAGGCCGAGCGCATCAAGTGCACCTACGGACTCTGCAACCTTATAGGAACCCAGGATAATGAGGAGACCATAGTGCTCAACGAGCGCAAGGTGTCACTCAATGAGATAGGTGAGATAATTGAGGCCCGTAACGAGGAGATTATCCGTAACGTGGCCGCTCAGATAAAGGCATCGGGCTACAGTGAGGTTCTCTATGCCGGAATAGTGCTCACCGGCGGCGGATCACAGCTGCGCCAGCTTGACCAGGTGTTCATGAAGATCATGGAGACCAACCGTAAGCCGCGTGTCATAGCCGAGCCTATCTGCGGAGTGGTCTGGAACGAGCAGAGCTGGAAACGCGGTGACGGATCACAGCTGTCACTGCTCTCTGTGATGGCCAAGGGCGATGAGAACTGCTGCGAGCTGCCCAAGATGGATGCCATAGACAGCCTGGCACCTGAGAACCAGGACAAGGTGGTTCAGGGTACCCTCTTTACAGAGAGTGGTGAGAGCGCCCAGGAGGAGCGTGACCGTAGGGAAGAAGAGGAGCGCCGTCTGGCTATCGAGGCTGCCGAGAACCGCGAGGAGCAGGAAAAGAGCGTTGAGGAGACCAGTGCCGGCGGAAAGAAGAAGATAAACTTCTTTAAGCGTGCGCTTGACAGCTTCCTTAACTACAGTGAGGAATTCTTTGATGACAATGAAGGTAAGGACACCGCTAAATGACTACGACTATGAACCAGGATATAAAAGAATTTGAGGAGAACGAGATACTTCCGTTTGATTTCCCTACCGAGTCACGTAAGATAATTAAGGTTGTAGGTGTAGGCGGCGGTGGCGGCAATGCCGTAAAGAACATGTACCGCGAGGGCATACATGATGTGGTGTTTGTCATTGCAAACACTGACCAGCAGGCCCTGGCCGACTCAGATATACCCATCAAGCTGCAGCTGGGCCGTCAGACCACCAACGGACTGGGTGCCGGTAATGACCCCGCAGTGGCACGCAAGGCCGCCGAGGAGAGCATTGAGGAGATAAAGGCCCAGTTCAAGGATGACACCCAGATGGTATTCATCACCGCCGGTATGGGTGGCGGTACCGGAACCGGAGCGGCTCCTGTCATTGCGCAGTGCGCCAAGGAGTGCGGCATGCTCACCGTAGGTATCGTGACCATCCCGTTCAAGTTTGAGATGCGTCCCAAGATCAAGCAGGCACTCAAGGGTGTTCGTGAGATGTCTCAGCATGTTGATGCCCTGCTTGTCATAAGCAATGAGAAACTGCTTGAGATATACCCCGACCAGAGCGTGGCAACCGGATTCAAGCATGTGGACGAGACTCTTACCACTGCCACCAAGAGCATTGCCGAGCTTATCACATGCCGCGGTATCATCAACCTTGACTTCCGTGATGTCAAGAAGATACTGAGCAACGGCGGTGTGGCCATAATGAGTACCGGTGTGGCAAGCGGTGAGAACCGTGTGAACCAGGCGTTTGATTCGGCCCTAAAGTCACCCCTGCTGTACAACAATGATATCCATAAGTCCAAGAAGATACTATTCAACATCTACCAGAGCACCAAGGCTGAGTATCAGCTCATGCTTGATGAGATGAATGAGGTTCGTCACTTCATGGATAAGTTTGAGGATAAGAACATTGAGGTTATCTGGGGTCTGGCCAATGACGACACCCTGAATGACGAGGTCAAGATTACGGTGCTGGCTACCGGATTCGGTATGGAGAGCATCCCCATGATGGAGGATGAGGAGGAGACAGACCGCGTTATTGAGGATATCTACGGTGACCGTCCCAACAAGAAACAGCTCTATCTCTATGTGATGAATGATGCTGACCTGGACAATGACGCACTGATAGACGCCATAGAGGCATCGCCCTCATACATGCGTAACTCCATAGGGCTGGCCGATATAAAGAAGCTGCAGGCTTAACCGAACACTGTCTCAAGTATCTCAATGGACTTGAGTACCGGGAAAGCCGGTATGTGCATACGGAAATAGTTGTTCAGTGCATTTAAGAGCATGACGCGCTGCTGACCTGTCAGGGGCGCGTCTTTTATATCATCGTAGCTGCTCTCCATGAGCAGGTGCAGCTTGTATGAGAGGTCGGCCGGCATATAATCATCATGCTGCGGCAGCATGGCGGTGAAACAGCCGTCACGCATATCCAGCACCGATCCAGGCGTGTACTCATCGGAATTGGGGCATACACCTATATGGCTGGCTGTGCCTATCATGAATGCTATGTGATAGTTGGCATAGGTGCCGGCGGGGGCGTTGTCAAACCAGCTGAGCGATTGGGTAAGGAAGGTGTAGAGGCGCGGGTTGTTCTGCTCTGACCTTAGGGCGTGGGTGAGGAACTCTGATAGGAACAGCGCAATGGCGCTCTTTTGTGGGTTGAAGGGGATATCCTTGTAGGGCAGGGAGTTCTTGGCATCCTTTATGTGATGCAGGTTCTCTGTGGGTACGTACTCGGCCTGGAAATCCAGATGGGTTAGAGGTTGCAGGAGGGTGTTCCTGGAGGCGTTCTTGCCGCTCTTGGACATGAACCATATGAACGGCACCATGCCGTGCGTCCGTGTAAAGATACGCGCCACACTGCTCCGGTCATTATGCCTTACGGCTCCAATCAGTATTCCTTGCTCAGCTGTCCACATAGAGTTTTTCCAAGTGCGTAACAAAAATAGACAATATTAATCAGAACCGGGCAGCGAAGACAAGATTCTAAAAAATTTGGAGAGATTGTTTGCCGTTTGGAAAAATGTAACTACTTTTGCATCCGCTTTATAGGCAGCCTATAAGGGCTTGCCGGAAAGGATGGCGCGTTCGTATATCGGCTAGTACTCAAGATTTTCATTCTTGCAAGATGAGTTCGACTCTCATACGCGCTACAAATCAGTAAAATTAAAAATTAAAAGTTGTTATAATGGCAAACCACAAATCAGCCTTGAAGGCTATCAGAAAGAGCGAGAAGAGAAGACTTCACAACCGTTATTATGCAAAGACAATGCGTAATGCAGTTCGTCAGCTTCGCGCTATGACCAACAAGGAGGAGGCAGTAGCAACCTATCCTAAGGTTCAGAAGATGCTTGACAAGCTGGCCAAGACCAATCTTATCCACAAGAACAAGGCCGCTAACCTCAAGTCAAAGCTCTGCGCTCACATCGCTAAGCTCGCTTGATCTTACCACCCCCTTTGCTGGTTTGATTCGTTACAGGTTGGATTCTTTCCAACCTTTTTTGTTTTTATAATACGTTCGCACCTGCGTTTCCCTGTGCGTGTCCCTAATCCGCACAAGTTTTCCAG
>Ga0310696_10004480_pt1 | contig 17130 bp, 4 predicted proteins | sample AusTroGonzalo_MG_4_FD_203885 | JGI IMG/M metagenome (GOLD analysis project Ga0310696, IMG submission 203885) | Bovine rumen microbial communities from tropical cattle in Woodstock, Queensland, Australia - Gonzalo_02 (v2) (version 2) | ecosystem: Host-associated > Mammals > Digestive system >...
CGACTTACAACATCACGGAGACTCAAAACATCTGCCAGAGCGAACTGCCGTACACTTGGCACGGCCTTGTCTTCAACGCCGCCGGCTCGCAGAACTTGAGCTTGCAAACCGTCAACGGCTGTGACAGTTTGGTCACCCTTGTCCTGAACGTCAACCCGACCTACAACATCACCGAGACCCGAGGTGTCTGCCCGAGCGACATGCCTTACACTTGGAACGGGGTTGTCTTCAACGCCGCCGGTGCCCAGACCGTCACCTTGCAGACCGCCAACGGATGTGATTCCGTGGTCACCATGATTCTGACCGTCAACCAGACCCATGTCACGACGGACAGCCGGACCGTCTGCCAGAGCGAGCTGCCCTACACCTGGAACGGAGTTGTCTTCAACGCCGCCAGCGTGCAGACCGCGACCCTGACGGATGCGAACGGCTGCGACTCCACGGTGATTATGACCCTGACGGTCAACCCGACCTACAATATCCCGTTGACCCAGGCCGTCTGCGAAAGCGAGCTACCCTACACCTGGAACGGCCTCGTCTTCACGGCCGCCGGCACGCAAAGCCTGTCTTTGCAGACTGTCAATGGCTGCGACAGCATAGTCACGATGACGTTGACGGTTAACTACGGCATCCACAACGTCGAGACCGAAACGGCTTGTGAGAGTTACGAGTGGCATGGCGTAACGTACACCACGTCGGGCACTTACACTTACGAGTACACCAATGCGAACGGTTGTGCCAGTGTGGACACGCTATACCTCACCGTCAACCACGGCACACACAACGTTGAAACCGAAACTGCCTGCGAAAACTACGAGTGGCATGGCGTGACGTACACCACCTCGGGCACCTACACTTACGAGTACAACAACGCCGACGGTTGCGCGAGTGTCGACACATTACACTTGACTATAAATTTCGCACAATCCACAGAATTCGCCGTCACCACCGCCGACAGCTGCTACAGCTGGAACGGGCACCTCTACTGTGAGTCCGGCGACTACACCCAGACCCTCACCGCCGCCAACGGCTGCGACTCCGTGGTAACCCTCCACCTCACGATCACGGTGGGCATCGACGACCACAACCTCAGCGCGTCAATGACGGTTTACCCGAACCCGACCAACGGCATTGTCAATGTGGAATGTACCCTGAACAATGCACAGTTGGAGACGATGGAATACCATGTGTTTGATGCGTACGGGAAATTGGTGAATGTGGTACGTTCGTCCGAAAAGACCGCACAAATCGACCTGTCCGGATTTGCCAACGGCGTCTACTTCGTGAAGGCCGTGGCGGACGGCAACGTCGTGGCGGTGAGGAAAGTGGTGAAACGGTAATCGCCGCGCGACACGTATAACTGCGCATATTTTTTTGGACAACGGGCACCGGCCATACGCCGATGCCCGTTTTTTTTGAAATGCACCACGTGTAGTAATCGTTTTCAACGGTCAAATCGACGCAATACAAACACACCCATGTGAATAAAAAAATGTATTTTTGCACAGTAAATCCAGATTATAGCAACAATCATTTATAGTAATATGGTTATCAATCTTTTACGCCATTCATCAATCACGTTTACAAAGCGCAACACGAGACGCACGTGACGTCCGCGCAGGCCCTGAACGTGGGTTACACCTTCATGCGCAAAGGCAACAACACCCGAGGCAACAATGTCAGCAAGCAGGCGATGCAGCTGGTCTATACGGGGCAGGCTTACGACAGCCTCACCGGCACAACGACCGACTGCTACTACGTCTTCGCCCTGCAGCCCAAGGGGTTCGTGATTGTGGCGGCCGACGACCGCGTGGATCCGATTTTGGGTTACTCCTACGACAACAACTTCGCGGTGGCGAACATGCCCGACCACGTGCGGGGTTGGCTCAGCAGCTACGAAAAACAGATTGAAGCGGTGGTGAAACAAGGTGCAACGCCGACCGCAGAGACCTCCACCAAATGGTCGCGCCTTCGGGCAGGACAGTCCATGAGCACGAGGAGCGGCGGAAGTGTGGGGCCGCTGCTGACGACGCAGTGGGATCAGTGGTATCCCTATAACTCCCTTTGTCCTGAAGGTGCCCCTACCGGTTGCGTTGCAACAGCCACGGCACAAATCGTGAATTATTGGCAGTATCCTGTAAAGGGGGTAGGATATCGTGACTACTCTTCACCTGGAAACGGTATCGGCCACCATCAGGTTGCATATAACGAAACATATTATCAATGGGATTCAATGGATGTGAATCATCCAGATGCTATTGGCACGCTGATGTATCACGTTGGAACATCATGTGGAACACATTATAATTATGGAGAATCTGGCAGTTCCATCGAATCAGCAATGATTGGTTTGCAAACCTATTTCGATTATACTGAAACCATGCAGTATTACAGAAAGACTAACTCTTCGTTTACGGATGCACAATGGATACAGCTCGTCAAGGACAATCTTGACGAAGATAAACCTGTGTTATATGCTGGCGGTGGTCACGCATGGGTGATAGACGGTTACGATGCAAATGACATGTTTCACATGAACTTTGGCTGGTCAGGCAACGCCGATGGCTATTATTTCTTAGATGTAATCTTTGCATCCATGTACAATCTGTCGAACGACCCGGAAATGGTAGTCGGAGTGATGCCTGCTTATTCAAATCTGAATTGCGAATTTATATATCAGGTGGACGAGTATGATGAAATGTCCTACACTTTCCATGATTTCACCACAGGCACTTACGAACACTTGCTTTGGGATTTTGGTGATGGCGACTTCGACACCACCTATAATCCCTCGCACACCTATACTAATGACGGTCTTTATACAATCACCTTACTCACACAACAGGGCACACAAGTGGACAGCATTACCAAGATGATAGACATCCGCCATAATCAATTCTTCAGACGAGTACCCCCTTACACAGGAGATCCTGCCTATAATCCCGTGGGATTAATCCATCCTGTAGATTATGACATGGACGGAAGGCAAGACATCGTGGTGTATGGCATGTCTGGTATTTCTTTGAGTCATAATACCGAAAATGGTTTTGTCAGTAACGAAACAACGCTTTATACATTTGATGCTTACGATTTGCAAGTGGTTGACTTTTACAACACGAATACCCCTTCTTTATATTCAGCGAAAAATGCTTCTTTTTGGAAAAATATCAGCGGCAATTACATTTTGGATAGTATAATTGGTGAAAATATGAAGGGTGAATTGATTGACTATAATAATGATGGGCTTGTAGATATCATTGGATTGAACGACTGGGGGCACAATGGCATTATATACAGAAACATTGGCAAGGGAAAATTTTTGAAAGTCGATTATGAAATTTCAAGTGGTAATTGGTTTGATGTTGACAATGATGGGGATTTAGACTTGATTTCACCGTATGCGGGCTCCTTCTTTAATGATATAGAACAATACAACATGTTCAATGATGGGCATGGGATTTTTCATATGGATGATTTCCCTTCTGGCATATTTGCCGATTTCAACAATGATGGTTTGCCTGATGTATTAAGCAATATTAGTGGCGATATAAATTCTCCCAACAGAACGTTACTCATCAACAATGGCGACCATACTTTTGACACTATCTATGATGCTACTTTCGATGGATATAAGTCACATGCCGACATCGACAATGATGGATATATCGAGATATTTGATGGTGACAGCATAACAAAAATAATGGGTGATAGTGCGATAACCTTCCCGAACGACTACCACATTCCCTGGTTTTCATGGGGCGACCCAAACGGGAACAATTCTATTGATGTGTTGTCGGATGTCGAGTGGCCATGGTCAGACAACCACATGGGTACCTATTTGAATATTGCCACGACACAGAATCTTCCACCAGCAGCACCCACGGGATTGTATGCAGACACAAATGGAAATGAGGTGGTGCTGCACTGGTCGGCTCCCATGGATGACCACACGCCTTCTTCTGCTTTGACATATAACATTGCAGTGGGCTCTTCTCCAAACACCTGTGACATATATTCGCCTTTAAGTGACTTGACCACAGGACACCGTTATTACATGAACCGTGGTAACGCCGGTCTCGCTACGCTTTGGAATGTTAACGAATTGCCTAACGGAACTTACTATTGGCGCGTGCAAGCCATTGATCAGGCTATGGCTGCATCCGCTTTCTCGGCTGTGGACAGTTTTACTATCACAGGCCACAACATTCCGCCTGCTATGGCAGAAATGAAATCGGGGTTTGCTTTTGGTAAACATAGCAACATTGACAAAAATATTTTCCTCGAAGCGTATGTTGACAGGGATAACGATGATTTAGAGGGCATCATCATAGAATCCTTGCCCCTTTATGGAACATTGTCATTGTATGGCAACGCAGTAGAAGCCGGGCAAAGCGTAACTTACAATGAATTGGACAGTTTGTGCTATTTCAACACTAATTATTTGAATGCACAAGATATTTTCTATGTAAAGGCATTTGACGGTTCCGATTACAGCGATTTCCGGTCTCCTTTGTACCTTTCAGGAATGTTGTTTGAGTCTGTTGAAGTCGTTTTACCAGGAGGCAAAGCCATTTGGGGCGACTTGGACAATGACGGCGACCTGGACTTGGCCACCTCCGAGGGCATCTACCAAAACACGCAATGCTCTTTCACCCTAATTCATCCATTCTCGGAAAACAAAACGCCCATCGTTTGGGTCGATTATAACAGCGACAATCGTTTGGATTGTTTGTTTGCCGACTCGCTTTTGGTCAATGATGGGAACGGAGGCTTTATTGCACAGGAAATGAATGTAAGTGATTGGGCTGAGAAAACAGATTTTAACGACCTCAACAATAACAACAATATTGATTTCATATTTGCAAGAAATGATTCCCTTTTTGCGAAATACGATTGGTCAGAAGACCTCTATCTGAATATGCAAGCCATGCGTGATGGAATCCCCGCTATTGGGGACTGGGACAACGATGGTCGACAGGATTTGGCCAACTCAGGGTTTGATTGGGGAAATCATAGAGACATGATGGTTTACCACGATAGCGCTGACTTGTTTGTTCCAATAAAGAAACTTGAGGGGGTTGCTGGTCATTTGCAGTGGGGAGATTACGACAAAGACGGTGATTTGGATCTGCTTGCAACAGGCTCCGACAACAATTCCATTCCTCGCGCCATACTCTATAAAAATGTTAGCGGCAATCTCATCTCACAAGAAGTTTCTTTGGAGGGTGTTTTCGGGAATTCCTATTGGCTAGATTTCGACAACGATGGATGGCTTGATGTCCTATTATCCGGCTATTACGTGGGCACTCGACTCTACCGAAACAACCAAGACGGCTCCTTCGCGGAGATTCCGCCCGAAGTGTCACAAATTCCGACAGAAATCCATTCTATAGCCATTGGGGATTACGATAATGATGGATACATGGATGTGCTACTGTCTGGAACCTATCTCATGAGGAATTTGTTAGGTACGGCAAGCGATACACCTTACTCGACACCGACACCACCTGTCCAATTACAATCCGATGTTCAGGGTTCTCATGTGACTTTATCATGGGTTACGGCAGATCCTACCAAACACGTCTCTTATAATGTTTATGTCCGCAAAGAAGGGGAAACCGGTTACGTGGTTTCGCCATTGGCAGACACCGCTTCTGGGTTTAGAAAACTTAAACGATTAGGGAATTCCGAATACAAGACGTTTTTTAACCTTAATTCATTGGACGAAGGAACATACTGGTGGAGTGTGCAGGCCGTGGACAACGCCTACAATGGAGGTGTATTCGCCGCGGAACAAAGCTTTACGGTGACATGTTCGGTGAGCGAGCCAGCACATGTTTACGACACGGCATGCCACGTCTTTTGCCATGGAAACGACTTGATGACTGAAGACGGTATGTATATGTTGCAATTCGAATCCCATGATGGTTGCGATAGCCTGGTCTATTTGCACCTTAGCGTTCGTGATGACTGTTCCGCCATCGTCTATGTCAAACCTAATGGCTCCGATGACAATAACGGATATAGTTGGCAAACGGCAAAGGCAAGCATTAATGCTGCAATAGAGGTGGCACAACAGAACGGAGATAGTATTATTTGGGTGGCGGCAGGAACTTATGAATCTCCCTCTCCCATTTATGTGACAGGAGTCTATGATTTTTCCACCACTTTTTATATTCCTAATGGAATCCATATTTATGGAGGACTTTCCGGTAATGAATCCGAGACATTTGACATGTCTAACCGTAAGCTCGTTTCCAATGCAACCGTATTGAATGGGATGAACGTTTGTATGGTTGCATATATGGAAGAGAACACCCTATTGGACGGATTTATAGTTCAGAACGGCAATGGAGGTGGTGTCCAGGCAAACAGTTCGTCAATCGTTAGGAACTGTGTTGTCCGAAATAACAGCTCGATTTGGAGTGCTGGGGTTTCGGGGGGAACGGTGATTAATTGTTTGATTTACGGGAACACATCCACCTACGCAGGAACAGTAGAATCTTGTAACGTGTATTCCTCAACCATTGCCAACAACTATGGAGATAAACAGTATTATGAACACATTCCCGTTGCTGGTGCGGCCAATTCACAGCTGACTAACTGTATCCTTTGGAACAATCAGTATTCCACAGCAGAAAACTGCACGATGTCCTATTGTGCTACAGATGCTGATTATATGGAAGGGACAGGCAACATTCTTCTTGCCAAAAAGAATGACAGCACCTCTTCTGATTCATTATACGTACGTTTTATTGATCCAGGAAATGGCGATTACCACTTTATGTCCGGCTCCGCTTGCATCAACGCAGGCACGCCCGACATAAGTGCACTGGAGCTGCCATCTGTGGATTTGCAAGGCTTGCCGCGTGTGTTGGATGGGCGTGTTGATATAGGTGTGTATGAGTATTATCCTGTTCCTGTTGTGGAGACATACGATACGATTTGTGAAGGCAATTCAGTGGTTTTCTTCGATTCGGTTTGTCTTGCGGCAGGAAATTATGTTCACCATGCTAATGCGGTGAATGTGACTTTGGATACTGTGCACGTGCTGCATCTATCCGTAAACCAATCCACCTTTGGTGACACCACGGCTGTTGCTTGCGAGAGTTTCACCTGGCAGGGGAGCGAGTTCACCACCTCGGGCACCTACACCTACGAATACACCAACGAGAACGGTTGCGCCAGCGTTGACACGCTGCACTTGACCGTCAACCATTCTACCGCCAGCGACACCACGGCGGTTGCTTGTGACAGTTTCACGTGGGAAGGTGAAACCCACACGACATCAGGAAACTATACTTCCTATAAGACCAATGCGGCGGGCTGCGATTCTGTGATAACCTTGCACTTGACAATAACGAACACAGATTACACAGAGTTCTCAGATGTGGCGTGCGATAGTTATATCTGGAATGGTGAAACCTACACCCAATCGGGTGACTACACGCAAACATTCACCTCTGCCGCTGGCTGCGACTCGGTCGTCACTCTCCACCTCACTGTCAACAACTCAGCTGCCACAGACGAATATCTCACCATCTGCGAAAATGAACTGCCTTACCACTACCTCAACGGACAAATCGACACCATTTTCGAGGTCGGCACCCCGGAACTATTATCTCTTAACTATAATCTCTTAACTGAAACCGGCTGCGACTCTGTCGTGACGCTGCACCTCACCATCAACTACTCCACTCCACCCACTGTTACGACCAATACCGTGAGCGACATCACGGCCACCTCCGCCACCTGCGGCGGCAATGTCACCGCTGATGGTGGCGCAACCGTTACGGCACGCGGCGTCTGCTGGAGCACCTCTGAAAACCCGACCGTTGCCGATGCATACACAACAGACGGCAGCGGGGCCGGCGCATTCACCAGCCAGCTCACCAATCTGGAACCGGCTACCATTTACTATGTGAGAGCATACGCCACCAACAGCAAGGGCACAGCCTACGGTGAGAGCGTAAGTTTCACCACTCCGCTCTGCAATCCTCTGACAGTCAACATTCTTTCAGCCAACACTTCCATCTTGCTGGGCGAAAGCGTGACCCTTTCCGCATCCGGTGCCGAAAGCTACAGTTGGAACACGGGAGATACCAGCTCAAGTATTACTGTATTCCCCACCACCACGTCCACTTACACTGTGACTGGCACGGCCCCGTTTGGCTGCGAAGATGTCGATTCCATCACCATTACCGTAAATGTCGTACCCGAAACACCTGTTGTGACGGTGGACCACGACACGGTTTGCGCAGGTGCCCAAGTCACGTTGACTGTCACCAATCCAATTGCCAACATATCCTACATCTGGTATGTGAACGGAATGGAAATCGCTGGTGTGAGCCAAGCTAACATGACCGTTTTCCCCGACCAATCCGGCTCTAACACATACTCCGTCATGGCTGTCGATAATCAAGGATACACCTCGGCACTCGCTTCCGTCTCCGTTTTTGTGAGACCGACCCCGACTGTTCAAATCACGGGCAACCAGCACGTTTGCGAGACCGAACCCGTCACGATGACGGCCAATGTCGGAACGGACGGGATGATTTCCGACAATTTGCATTACGTCTGGTTCGTTGATGGGCAAATGCACGACAATATGGCTTACAATCTTGGCGACACCAATCTCTTTGTTGAGTATTTGTTCCCTCGCAGTGAGCCTTACCATTTCTCTGTACAAGTCTCCATTGGGGATGATGCCTCTTGCACTTCCCAATCCGAAGAATACCTCGTTTATGTGCATACACAGCCCAATGTGTATGTTGTCGCCACCGAAACCTCCATCTGCGTCGGCGGATCCACGACCATCATGGCTGTAGTAAATGATTTTTACGATGAAAGCATATCCTACAACTGGTCTGACGGTAACTCCAGCCCAATTTACACCTTCTCTCCCTCTTCCTACGGTCCCTATACGTTCACGGTAACCGTCACCTCCGGTCTCTCGGGTTGCTCTTCTGAAGATGAAATCACCATTCAGGTGAACGAAATTCCCGAAGCGCCTGTCGTGACGGCGGACAATGTACTAATTTTCGACGGCAATCAGGTCACCCTGTCGGTCACCAACCCCATCGCCGATGCGGTTTACACGTGGTACAGAAACGGTTTTCTCGTCCCGGAGGCTTCTCAACCCTCTCTTATTGAATCCCTCTACACTTTTGACGATGAACCCGCCATCTATAACTATACTGTTGTCGCTACATTATACAACAGCGGCTGCGTCTCGGGCTTTTCCGACAACACGGTCGTGACAGTCAACCCGACACCGGTGGCCGTTGTCTCCGTGGAAGGGGACACTGTGCTTTGCGAAGGAGCTTCCACAACATTGCATGTGGATGTCACCCCTCCCTATTCTTCTTATACCTACCAATGGTATATGGACGATGTACTGATTCCCGGCGCCACTTCAGCCGACTACGTTGTGGAGGAATCCGCTCGACAGACCCCTTACAGCATCTATGTGATGGTTTCGGCAAATGGCAGTTATACCGCCATCGCTTACGCCCCAGAAATCCTGTTTGTCTTGGCTCCTTCCGTCACCATCCAAGGTGCAGACAACATCTCCTACGGTCAGAGCACCACGCTTACCGCTTCTGGCGCAGACACTTACGCATGGAGTACGGGCGACCACACCGCCAGCATGACCGTCAGCCCGACGACGACCACCACCTACACGGTGACGGGCTCAAGCATTTACGGATGTACGGGCACGGCAGACGTGACCGTGACCGTGAACCCCATTGTCCCGACGGTCACTACCGACAATGTCACCGATGTCACTGTCAACGCGGCAATCTGCGGCGGCAATGTCACGAGCGACGGCGGTGCGGACGTAACGGCGCGCGGCATCTGCTGGAGCACCTCAGAGAACCCGACTGTGACTGACGCGCACACCATCGACGGTTCCGGTATAGGCTCGTTTGCGAGTAGTGTTACCGAACTTGCGACAAACACGACTTACCACGTCAGAGCTTACGCGACAAACAGTGTCGGAACGGCATACGGCGAGGATATTGTTTTCACAACAATCTGCGACACTGCCGTTTCCGAATTCAACATTGTCACTTGTGACAGTTATGCATGGAACGACAGCACCTACACAACAAGCGGCGAATATCAGCAGACGTTCACGAGAGCCAACGGCTGCGATTCCATTGTCACGCTTTATCTCACTATCAACCATACCACCACCGGCGACACCACCGCTGTGGCCAACGACCGTTTCGACTGGTACGAGCACACCTACCTCACCATGAGCGGCGACTACACGCATGTCTTCACCAACCAGAGCGGCTGCGACTCCGTGGTCACATTGCACCTCACCGTCAACAACCCGTCCATCTCCGTACAAGACACCGTGATGGCGAACGGCTTCTTCTTCTGGAACGGCATGGTGTTCACTTCCGACACCGTGCTGACCGAAACGATCCTCGTCCCCGGCGGCTACGACAGTGTCTTGGTTTACCATGTGTTTATCACCCCCGCCCCGCTCACCGTGCTCAATGTCGATACTTGTGTCAGCTACACCTTGAACGGCCAGACCTACGCTGAGTCCGGCAATTACGTGCAGACCTTCCCCATTTCGGGCGGCATGGATTCCATTGTTGTCCTCTACCTCACCGTCAACCAACCAACTGCCAGCGACACTTTCGTCGTAGCTTGCGAGAACTTTATCTGGGAAGGCGAAACCTACATGCAATCCGGTGACTACACGTCCTATAAGACCAATGCAGCCGGCTGCGACTCTGTGGTGACTCTCCACCTGACCATTAACCAGCCCACTACGGGAGATACCGCGGCTATTGCTTGTGACAGTTTCACGTGGGGAGGCGATACCTATACACAATCCGGTGACTACACGTCCTATAAGACCAATGCAGCCGGCTGCGACTCCGTGGTGACATTGCACCTGACGATAACGAACACAGATTACACAGATTACACAGATGTGGCGTGCGATAGTTATTTGTGGAACGGCGAAACTTACACCCAATCGGGCAGCTACACGCAAACGTTCTCTAACTCGGTTGGCTGCGATTCCGTGGTGACTCTCCACCTGACCATTAACCAGCCCACTACGGGAGATACCACGGCTATTGCTTGTGACAGTTTCACGTGGGAAGGCGATACCTATACACAATCCGGTGACTATACGTCCTATAAGACCAATGCAGCTGGATGCGACTCCGTGGTGACATTGCACCTGACGATAACGAACACAGATCACACAGATTACACAGATGTGGCGTGCGACAGTTATACTTGGAATGGCGAAACCTACACCCAATCGGGTGACTACACGCAAACATTCACCTCTGCCGCTGGTTGCGATTCTGTTGTCACTCTCCACCTCACCGTCAACAACTCAGCTGCCACAGACGAATATCTCACCATCTGCGAAAATGAACTGCCTTACCACTACATCAACGGACAAATCGACACCATTTTCGAGGTCGGCACCCCGGAACTCTTAACTATTAACTATTATCTCTTAACTGAAGCCGGCTGCGACTCGGTCGTCACCCTGCACCTCACCGTCTCCGTCGGCATCGAAGACCGCAACCTCAGCGCGTCAATGACGGTGTATCCCAACCCGACGAACGGCATTGTCAACGTACAATGTACCCTGAACAACGAGCAAGTGGGAACGCTGGAATACCACGTGTTTGATGCGTACGGGAAATTGGTGGACGTGGTAGAGGCGAATAATGATTCGCCCCTACAGACCGCACAAATCGACCTGTCCGGATTTGCAAACGGCGTCTATTTCGTGAAGGCCGTGGCAGACGGAAACGTCGTGGCGGTACGGAAGGTGGTGAAACGGTAATCGCCGTTAGAACCGCACCGACACCTTCGCCGCAAGCGTGTGGCCGGGCTTCTGGTAGGCGGCGCGGCAGCGGAGCGTGTAGTCGAGGTGGACGCGGACATGCTCCTCGGGCCACCATTCGAGGTCGAAGGAGAAGTAATGCGCGGTGGTCAAAGGTTCCTGACGGTCGCGGACGTAGTAGTCATAACGGAAGAGCGGACGGATGCGCTGCTTCACCTTGCTCTTTTCACCCCAACCCATATAGAACCAGTAACCTACGAAAGCGTAAAGGCCCTGCGTTTTTACCAAATAGACTGAATCCACGGTAAACGGGTCATCCTCGGCAATGCCGGTGGTACCCTGCAAAAATTCCGTACGGGCGGTCCAGTGTTTGCCAAGATACTCCGCACCCGCCGACCAACGATTACGCGGCGCGTTGCGGTCTGCATAGAGCGGATAATTGCCTAAATAGACCGACCCCGACAGCCGGAAATTCTTCACGAAGGGGTAGAAATCCAACCGCGCAGAGAAATCCTTGCTCAGGTTGTCCTTCTTGATGTTGATGCCTGCGCCACCGAAGATACCTGCGTAATAGTTCAGGATGGGTATACGTTCGCCGTTTTTCTCGAAGTCCACCAACGTGCCCGACAACATCGCGCCGATTTCCAAACCGTTGGCGTATGCGGAGATGCCTGAAATATCGTTAAAACCCGCCAAGGCCGCTACCGACTGTGACAGCTCCACAAACTCCAAATCCAAGGGCGACAGGAAGTTGTCCATCGTGTAGGGGGTCTTAATCTGCCCAATCCAGAGATGGGCGTACTTGCAGAACTTCACGCGCAGCCACGCATCAAGCAGGCGCGGCGTGAAAGCCATGTCGGCCTGCAAGCGGAAGTCAAGCATTGGGTGGAGCTTGCCGGTGAACTCAAAGCGGGCGCGCCGCAGCATAATGACACTGTTTTTCGTCATCATGCCGTTGTCCTCCGGCTGAAGGGTATAATCGTACTGCGCATCGACGAAGCCATGGACTTGCAAATAGTCGCTGAGTTTCCAGTCCCGCACGCGCTTGGCCTTGGCGGGGACAGTGTCTGTTTTCGTAGCTGGCAGCGTGTCAGTCTGCGCAAAAGCCGACAACGACAGGGCAAAAAGGAATACCACAACGAGAGGAAACGCACCGTGACAAAACCGAAAGTTCCACATATTTCTCATAATCAGGGTTATAAATTATACTTCAAAAAACCAAAAATACTTTGCAAAAATAGCAATTTCCTGTTTTTTTGTACCTTTGCAGCGTCAAAAAAAGTATCATAGACATTGAGAAAAGCCTTCATAACATTTATGTTCACAGCGGTTTCGCTCCTGTCGGGCGTCTTTGCCCAGACCTCCGTGAACATCGGCACCGTGCCCTCGGTGACCGGTTGCGGCTTCACAATCTATGACGACGGTGGCGCCACGGGCAGCTACGGACCATCGCACAACTACACCCTTACCATCTATCCGACCGCTGGACAGGGACGCGTATCCATCCAAGTTATCAGTCTCGACATCCACCAATACGATACCTTATATGTATATGATGGTGCTTCGGCCACCGGCACCCCCATGGCCATGCTCAACAACAGCACCTTCAACATCGCGCTGAACACGCTGACCCTGATGGCCTCGCAAGGCAACACGACCGGTGCACTTACCCTGCGGTTTAAGAGCACGTATTTCACCACCTCATTCGGCAATAATCACGGTGCGGGTTTCGAGCTGCTGACCTCCTGCGTGCCGTCGTGCCAGCCGTTCCAGCTCGTCCTCGACACCGCCCGCTGCTCGCACCTGCCAATCGTCAATCCTGCCGACGGCTACCCCTACCTCGACCTCTGTCCCGGCACGGAAGTCCATCTCGCGGTGAAGGGGATATACAGCGGGAGCACCTACAGCCAGAGCAACCTCACGAGTCTTTTCAACTGGAGTCTGGCGGCCGCCAACACGAGCGGTACGGGTCTCGATTCCGTGACACACACCTTCCCGGCGGGCGGCGGCGGCGAAGTCAAGGTCACCGCCACCGACACGCTGGGGTGTCCGGCGCAGCAGACCGTACGATTCCGTGTGCGGGTTTCCGGCAACCCAATTGCCACCATCAACGCGCCATCGCTCTGTGCGGGGCAAACCCTCACGCCAGGCGTCGGAACTGCGCTCAACAGCACGATCCTCATCGACCCAGTGGAATACACACAGCCGGCGTCGCTGTCCGTCCACGACACCATCTTCCTGCCCGACGGCGAGAGCTGTCCGCCCTACGGTCTCTACTACCGTTCCACCGTCACCTTCTCCGAGTTCGCCCCGGGCGCGACGCTCACCTCCGCCAACGACATCCTCTACGTGCGCCTGAAAATGGAACATTCGGCTATCGAAGATATCAAAATCCAGATTTTCTGCCCGAACGGCAATTCCGCCACCATACTCCCCTACCCCAACTTCGAATCCACCTACGACGAATCCACGACGCCCTACACGCCGCTCTATTTCCGCGTGAACCTCGGCAGCGCCTATCGTCCCGACGGAGGAGGCTGCTCCGCCGCCCTCAACCCCATCGGCGAACCGTGGAACTACGTCTGGTCGAACAACACCACCCTCGGCTACCAATACGCCTCCGACAACGGCAACCTATTCAGTCCCAGCAACTTCAGCGGGCATTACAACCCCCACTGGGACACCCAGCTGTCGCCCTTTTTCGACACCTTCCACTCCTACAGCGTCGATTCCACTAACGTGGCTCAGATGACGCAAGTTTATCATCCCTACGAGAATTTCAGCTCGCTGGTCGGATGTCCGCTCAACGGCAACTGGTACATCCAGGTGCAGGACATGCTGCAATATGACAACGGCTACATCGTGGACTGGGAGCTGGCGCTGAACCCACAGCTGATGCCCAGCGCGTGGGGTTATGACATCGACGTGGACACGTTCTATTTCAGCGGGAACGGCGTCGTGAACGGCCACGACATCGCGTTGGAGAATCCCGGCTCGCACAACGTCAACTTCACAATCATCGACGACTTCGGATGCCAATACGACACCACCGTACACATCACCGTACTGGCCATACCGGAAGTGAATCTCGGAAGCGACATCATTGTTTGCCCAGGAACGAGCGTCTATCTCCACCCCACCCCGACAAACATCAGCTATCAATACGCCTGGAACACGGGGTTCACCGCTTCGGGATTCTACACTTCCGAACCGGGCACCTATTCGGTCACGGTTAGTATCGTCGGCGATGGGGTGACCTGTTCCGGCAGCGACACCGTCGAGCTCCAGAACTATGTCCTTCCTGACACAACCTTTTTGAGGGACACCATCTGCCAAGGGTACGACTACGAGAACTACGGTTTCACCATGAGCGCGGAATTTCTGGCCCATCAGTTCAGCCAACCGGCATACGCAAGCTGGCCGCAGAGCTGGGTCACCGGCATCCAAACCAACGACGACCAGCACGGCTGCGACAGCATGGTGATCCTATATCTGGTCGTCTATCGCCACTGGTATAAAGAAGAGACGGTTTTCGCTTGCGAGCAATACATCTGGGAGGGCGACACGCTGACGGAAAGCGGCGACTACGTGAAGGATCTCATTTCCTCGCACGGATGCGACAGCACCGTCACGCTGCACCTCAACATCGGTCATCCTGCGGAAGAGGAGTTCTGGGAAACCTCCTGCGGCTCGTACGTATGGAACGGCGAGACATTCTATGAGTCAGGTGATTACATTCGATATTTCACCTCCATTCACGAGTGCGACAGTGCGGTGACGCTGCATCTGACCGTGGTGGACACGTTCCTGCGCACGTCCGTCTCCAACCCCGATTTCTGCACCACGCACGAGACGGAGCTCTCGGTGGAGGGCAACTTCGACGACTACCTTTGGAGCACCGGCGAGGTGGGCATGTCCATCCTTGTCACCGAGAGCGGCCTCTACACGCTTACGGCCTCCAACGCCGCGTGCCAGCAGGTAGAGCGATTCGACATCCCTTATTGTCCGCTCAACATCCTGCTGCCCAACGCGATAACGCCGAGCAAAAGCGACGGCCTCAACGATGCGCTCAGCATTTCCGAATACGAAAAGAGCCAGATCGGGGAGTTCAGCATCATGATTTACAACCGGTGGGGCGAACTCGTGTTCTGGTCCGACGACAAGAACTTCCGCTGGGACGGCCGCAGGGACGGCAAGCTGGCGGTGGGCACGGTCTATAACTACCTCATCCGCTGCACCGACCGCAAGGGGAAGGCGTATGTGTATCGGGGGAGTGTGACGGTGCTGTGAGGAGTTAGCAGTTAGTAGTTTTCCTTGAGCGGCCCCGTTAGGGGCAAGAGCTTGGTAGAGGAGATGGATGACGAATGATAAATAGCAACATGGAGAATTTTTACCATTGTCACCTTTTCTCGTTTTCTCGTCATAATATAATAGTGAACAGTGAGCAGTGAACAGTGGATAGTGAATAGGTTATAGGTATCAAATGGACAAGGTGAAATTTTTGGAGAGGCAGTACAAGCGCAATCACAGCCGGATTGTGGGGCTGTGTTACCGCTATGTGAACGATTTCACGGTGGCGGAAGACTTGGCTCAGGATGTTTTCCTGAAGGCAATGGAGAATCTCACCGCCCCTCGGGCCATCTTCAATTTCGACCATTGGTTGACGCGCATCGCTGTGAACCATTGCATTGACTACCTGCGCCAACAGCCTGATTTTGTTCTGTTACCATTGGAATCCGTGGCTGATAGTGTGAGTGTGGAGAGTAGAGACGCACGGCCGTGCGTCTCTACAGTCGATTTTACCGAAAAAGAGATCCTGGAAACCATCCAGCAACTGCCTGAGCTTCAACGCACCGTGTTCAATCTTTACGCCATCGAGCGTTACTCGCACCGGCGCATTGCAGGAGTGTTGGGTATTTCCGTCGATAACTCCAAGCAGCTGCACCACCGCGCCCGAGTGCGCTTGGCCAAGATGCTCACCGACAAACAGAAAGAAAAAGATGATAAGAAAAAAGGATTGATTATGGCCTTATTATTTTTCTCGTGGATACGCACCTACGCGAATGGTCGCCGCATTGACCGGTTGTACCGTTCCAAATTGTCGGGGTTGCGGATAGATCCCACCGTTGTAGGGGCGAATCATTATTCGCCCTTACGGAACACCGTAAAAATCACACAAACCGCGACATCGTCCTCCGGCAAAATCGGGATGGTTCTCGCGGCGCACAAGACCGCCGTCCTCGTTGTCGCCGCCACCGGCATTGCGGGCGGCGCGGTGGCGTGGCAGGCGGTGC
>Ga0310696_10004483_pt1 | contig 17125 bp, 19 predicted proteins | sample AusTroGonzalo_MG_4_FD_203885 | JGI IMG/M metagenome (GOLD analysis project Ga0310696, IMG submission 203885) | Bovine rumen microbial communities from tropical cattle in Woodstock, Queensland, Australia - Gonzalo_02 (v2) (version 2) | ecosystem: Host-associated > Mammals > Digestive system >...
ACAAAACCATAGCTTTTGTTGAACAAAACCAGTACTTTTCTACTACAAACCCGCACACTTACTACCATTAGACTGGCTGGTTGGCTCCAAAAAGGCCGCAACGGACACCTCGAACACCCTTTTTCGGGGTATTTCCCAACCACAAAAAACACCAGTTTTAAGCGAAATAGATGCAAACAAGTGTTAAGCTTGTGTAATTTTAAGTCACTTTCTGCACAAAAGAGGGGATTTGTGCAGGATTATGAAGCGCGATTCCTGCAAAAAACAGTCGTTTTGGGCAGGTTCTTGCGCTAGATGGTCAACTTTTAGGAACACTTTTTTCTGCACTTTTTCTTTACATTTCAGCAATGCAACCACCTAAACATTTTATTACTCTGCATTATTGGGGCTTCTTTTTAAATTGAAACAATTACATGAGAAACTTGAATTATTCTATTAAAAGATGTATAAATTTACGTATAGCTGTTTGTGTTTGAAAGTTTTTTGCTAAATTTGCACCCAAGTTTAAACAATGCTTATATGTCAAAAGAGAAATATTTGAAGGTTAGGAATTTTGGCCCTATCAAAAAAGGTCAGAATTGACTATTTCTGATTTCCCGACAATGCTTACATGGAATGTGTATAATGCTATCAAGCAGAATCGCAAAGCGAAGTATTCGTGGCTTCAGGACAACCTTGGAGTTAGTGAAAGTTCAATCATTCGCGCCATTAACGACTTGAAAGAACTGGGACACATCAACAAGGAGCACTCGAAGATTAAGGGCGAATGGCAGTTGTTGAAATAAAATTAGGGACGATCTACACCTATTCTTAGAATCAGAGGGAGGGTTCTTTCAGTCGCTACGCTTAGTGAAAGCGGCAGAGCCGAGCGCTGGTGATCATTTCATAATAATTGATTAACCGCCAAAGTGACATTCCAGAGGAACAATGTGGTGAAGACTGCAACTGAAAATGCAACTGATATTGCAACTGAAAATGCAACTGTAAAACTCAACAAGACGCAAGAGAAGATAATGGCCATCCTTCATGTTGACAAGTTTGCTACTTATGATGTAATTACCAAGCAATTGGGGGTTGAGAGAACGACCGTTTGAAGGAAGTGGTAGAAATGTATAAATCTGGAGTTAAACTTTTTCTTGCCATTCTAACGCGGGGCGGTGAAGGTAGTGAAGGTAAGAAACACAACTTTCCCTTATAGGAAATTATTTACCCCCCATACTAAATGTTTTCTTTTATACAAAAGTTGGTATATCTACCTTCACTACCTTCACCAACCATCAGAGACGACGCTCAGAAGTATGGTGTTTAGGCATCGTAAGTATGGCACTTATCGCTTGAAAGTATGATACTTAGCACACGTAAATATGATACTTAGCAACCAAAAACAATTATGTTCAGCAAACCAGCTATGGGTTTGTTCAGCAAAAGTTTATCGCAACAATTATTAAGAGATTAAACGAAAGTAAATTTGCTAGTCGTGGTGGCAAACGGACATTAAAGGTCGTAGGGGAAATGTTAAATTGAAAGAAAAAGAACGGACAAATTGTCAGTTTTCCGTTTTTTGCCTCTATATTTGCACCAACGGTAATAAACCGAAATATAATCATTAACATAACCCGTATTGATATGAAAAAGATTGTAAATTTCTTGACACCGGCCCTTAGCGTGGCCGCTATCGTTTTTTCCGTGGCTGCCTTCAGCACTACATGCGCCGCCACCCACGCCAGCAATAGCAACGCAGCTCCTGAGACCGCTGCCGTGACTTCAATGCCCGTTGCTCAGCCTGTGGATCTTACCTACGCCGCCGACAAGGCCCTGCCCTCGGTAGTACATATTAAATATGTGCAGAACTCAAAGATTCAGACCGTCGAGGTGCAGCGAGACCCCTTCGAGGACTTCTTCAGCGACCCCTTCGGTGGATTCTTCGGACGCGGACAACGCGGACAGGGTGGCACGCAGAAGCGCCAGGTGCAGACCCCGAAGCGCACGGCTACAGGTTCGGGCGTGATTATCTCGACCGACGGATATATCGTGACGAACAACCACGTGGTGGACGGTGCCGACGAGCTGACTGTCACTTTGTCAGACAACAAGGAGTACTCCGCACGCATCATAGGTGCCGACAAGACCACCGACCTGGCCCTCATCAAGATTGACGGCAAGCAACTGCCCGCCATCAAGATTGCCAACTCGGACGATGTGAAGGTGGGCGAATGGGTGCTGGCCATCGGCAACCCGCTGGGACTGAACAACACGGTCACAGCAGGCATCATCTCGGCCAAGGCCCGCACGCTGGGTGCCAACGGCGTGGAGAGCTTCATCCAGACCGATGCTGCCATCAACGCTGGTAACTCGGGGGGTGCCCTAGTGAACACGAACGGCGAGCTGGTGGGCATCAACGCCATGCTCTACTCTCAGACGGGTTCGTACAGCGGCTACGGCTTTGCCATCCCCACGGCGATGATGAACAAGGTGGTGGACGACATCAAGCAGTATGGAACCGTGCAGCGCGCCATGATTGGCATCAGCGGCTCGGACGTGAAGAACTATGTGGACATGGAGAAGGAGAAGGGCAACGAGGTTGACCTGGGCACTATGGAGGGCATCTACGTGGCCGAAGTGGTGGAGAATAGTGCCGCTGAGGAGGCTGGCATTGAGAAGGGCGACGTCATCACCGAGGTGGATGGCCAGAAGGTTCAGAAGTTTGGCGACCTCTCGGGCATCATCGCCCAGAAGCGCCCGGGCGACAAGGTGAGCCTGACCTTCCTGCACAACAAGAAGAAGCACACGAAGGAGGTGACGCTGCGCAACGAGCAGGGCAACACGAAGGTGGTGAAGAACGCCGACTTGGACGTGCTCGGAGCCGACTTCCGCGAGATTACGAAGGCTCAGAAGGAACAGCTGGAAATCAGCTACGGCCTGGAGGTGATGAAGGTCAGCGCCGGAAAGATGAAGGATGCCGGAGTGCCCAAGGGATTCATCATCCAGCGCGTCAACGACGAACCGATGAAGACGATGGAGGATTTGCAGAACGCCGTCAAGGAGGCCTCAACCTCGAAGGAGCCCGTCCTCTACATCAAGGGTATCTACCCGACTGGCAAGAGCGGCTATTTCGCAGTAGACCTGCAGAACGATTGAGAATTGAGATTTGAGAATTGAGATTTGAGAATTGAGATTTGAGAATTGAGAATTATGGCTGCGCGTAGGAAATATGCGCAGCCAACTTTTTCTGCGCATATATTTTGCCGTTTCAGGAAAATGTCGTATATTTGCACGCAAAAGTGACAAATCGTAAATCGGACTCCGAGTTTACTCGCCTGAGTACCGATAAAAGAAAATAATCACGAAGAAATCCGTAAATCGCAAATTAGTTCGATGGGAATATACATCAACAAAGGGAACACGGCGTTCCGCCGGAGCCGCAACAGTGAGTATGTTGATAAGTCGGGGCTTATCGCAGTCGTCAACCAAACGCTCTTCACCGAGCGATGTTTCACTTGCGTCACGCGCAGCCGACGCTTCGGCAAGTCGATGGCGGCGAAGATGCTTGCCGCCTACTACGACCACTCGTGTGACTCACGCGCTCTCTTCTCCGACCTCAAGATTGCCCAAGACCCTACGTTTGAGGAGCACCTGAACAAGTACCCCGTCATCTACCTCGACCTGTCGTCGTTCACCAGGGAGCTGCACAAGGGAAAAGTGGTGGAACGGATGGAGAAAGAGCTGATAGCCGACATACGCGCTACCTATACCAGCGTGCCCGTGCCCCGTGGTGCCAGCCTGATGAAATACCTCCTGCGCATTCATGCCGCTACAGGCGACACGTTCATCTTCATCATCGACGAATGGGATGCCATCCTGCGCGAGTGCGCCCAGAACCCGAAACTGCCCAACCAGACGGACGAATACTTGAACTGGCTGCGCAGCATGTTCAAGGACGTGTTGGGCATGGAGGCCTTTGCCGGTGTTTATATCACGGGCATACTGCCCATCAAGAAATACGACACGCAATCGGCATTGAACAATTTTCAGGAGTACTCTATGGTGAAGCCTGGCGGCATGGGGCAGTTCTTCGGATTCACCAAGGATGAGGTGAGAACGCTGGCCGGGAAATATGACATGGACTTCGACGAGCTGGAAAAGTGGTACGACGGCTACCAGATAGGCGATGTGACGTCGATATTCAATCCCAATTCGGTGATGACTGCTCTACGCGAACATTGGTGCGAGAGCTACTGGGGCAAGACGGGGGCTACCGATGCCGTGGCAGACTATATCAGCCGCAATTTCGACGGGCTGAAAGACAACATCCTCAGTATGCTGGCCGGAGAACGCTGCTATGTGGAGCCCATCGGCTTCCGCAATGACATGGCAGAGATAAACACGCGCGACGATGTGCTTACCGTGCTCATACATCTTGGCTACTTGGCCTACGACCGCCGCACGAAAGAATGTTACGTGCCCAACATGGAGGTGTCGGACGAATTGAAGAATGCCGTCAGAGAGACAGGATGGACGGAGGTGGCAAAATCCCTCGAACAGTCTCGGCAACTACTTGACGCCACGCTGCGCGGCGACGCACCATTGGTGGCCCGCATGGTGCAGCTGGCGCATATCGCCAATGCCAGCCTCATCAAGTACAGCGACGAGAACTCGATGTCATGCGTCCTCGCCATCGCCTACTACTACGCCCACGGCGACTACATCTTCCACCGCGAGTACCAGACGGGCACAGGCTTTGGCGACCTGGTGATGATGCCCCGCAAGAACGTTGCTAAGCCCGCCATCATCGTAGAGCTGAAATACAACGACACCACCGGCACCGCTATCGACCAGATACACCAGCGCCAGTACCCGGAGAAGGTGGCCGAGTACACCGGTGACATCCTCCTCGTGGCCATCAGCTACGACAAGAAGACGAAGGAGCACACGTGCCAGATAGAGACTTACGGAAAAACTGATGGAACAATATGACTATGGAACTATATCATGGTAGCAACGTTACGGTGGCAAATCCACAGATCCTGGTGTCAGGGTTCTATAAGGACTTTGGTTATGGCTTTTATTGTACGAACATTGAGAAACAGGCACGGAAATGGGCTTTGACCAAAAGGGGCAACAGTATCGTGTCTGTCTACCAATATCTGCCCGACAGTCGCCTGAAGGTATTGTCCTTTCCACAGATGACGGACGAATGGCTTGATTTTGTCGTTGACTGCCGTCGGGGTGTCAAGCACGACTATGACATTGTGGAGGGACCGATGGCTGATGACCAGATATGGGACTATGTAGAGGACTTCATGGAGGGGACTATTAGTAGAGAGGCGTTCTGGGTGTTGGCCAAATTCAAATATCCTACCCACCAGATTGTGTTCTGTACTCAGAAGGCTCTGGAAACAATAAAATATGAAAGGAGTATCAGCTTATGACGAACGTGTACTTCCCCGACGAGCAGGTCAAGACCGACGACCTGTATTTCGTCTGCTATATGATAGAACGCATTGCCCGGCGACTGAAGCAGCCGAATAAATACGTGGCCAACGCGATGGGGCACGACGAACTGGCCAGGAAACTGTCGCTGGCCGACGTACTCCATGCCGAGAACCCGCTGGCGGTGGAAGCTGACTGGATAAAGGATTACCAACTGCAACAGGGAGACTATGACGTCAGCAACGTAGACGCGGAGCTATGCCCCAAGATACCAACAGCCACGCAGATGGGAAAAGTGTACAAGCGCCTTGTCCTGAACACACTCCAGCCGAAAGAGGACTATGCCGATGCCATACAGCGCGTGTACAACAACCCCATTTGCCAGACACTCGACAACTATAACTGCAGCGCCTACTACGAACCCTCGCCCTATATAGCCAGAAGCTATTTCGCCGGCGGATTCTGACACTAACTGAACTGCTGTAACCTTGCGATGTACTTTCCGATAATGTCGAATTCGAGGTTCACGACCGTCCCTGGGCGGATGTCTTGGAAGTTGGTGTGCTCCATCGTGTAGGGAATGATGGCTACCTGGAAGGTGTTGTCCGTAGGTCGGCAGACGGTAAGCGATACGCCGTTGACAGTCACCGAACCCTTGTCGACGGTGAAATATCCGTGACGAGCCATTTCGACGTCGAGCGGGTACTCAAAAGTGAAATAGGTGCTGCCGTCGGCATCCTCCATAGCAGTGCATACTGCAGTTTGGTCTACGTGGCCTTGGACGATGTGCCCGTCCAGCCGGCCGTTCATAAGCATCGACCGCTCCACGTTCACTTTGTCGCCCACGTGCAGTAGGCCGAGGTTCGAGCGGTCGAGCGTCTCCTTCATCGCCGTCACCACGTAGCGGTCGCCGTCGATGGCCACCACCGTCAGGCACACGCCATTATGAGCCACGCTCTGGTCAATCTTCAGCTCAGAGGTGAACGAGCAGGTGAGGGTGAAGTCGATGTTTTCGCGGTCGTAGCGAATGTCTACCACGGTGGCGAACTCTTCAATGATTCCTGAGAACATAATTATTCGTTTATTGTTTAACGTTTATTGTATATTGTTTATTGTTTAACGTTTATTGGTTATTGTTTATTGTTTATTGTATCAAATGGGCACCTGAGACGGCCTTAAATATTGTTATAGCGAAAAATCATGGCGAAAACTTTGGCCATTTCCCTTTTTTGCCTTACCTTTGCAACCCGATATTTCAATAAACAGATAATTATGAGAAAAGTATTCCTTACGATGATGCTGCTCGCCGCCACGACGCTGGCTTGGGCACAGGGAGCAAGCACGAGCGAAAAAAAGAACAAGAGTGTCCACCCGCTGACGCTCATCCCGAAGGTGGGTCTTAACTATTCTACGACGAGCCTGTCTGCATGGATAGGCAAAGGAGCCATAGAAAAACCTGATGTGTATGGCCTCATCGGGCCTGTTGCCGGAGTAGAATTCGAATACGGGCTTAAAGAGAAGCTATCGCTGAGCGCAGCGTTGCTCTATTCCATGCAGGGGCGTAAGTATGATGACTTGGCCAGTTACCGTGCCGCGATGGACGCTGGAAATGTAAGCGACATGATTGATGCCACCATCAGTAACCAGCGCCATCACTACATCAATGTGCCTATCACCGCCAATTACTACGTTGCCGAGGGACTGGCATTGCGTTTGGGACTACAAGTCGGTTGCCTGTTCTACAAGAGCGGTAGGCAAGAATGGCCCTACGACCACACTTTTTCTGAGAATCCCAAGCACTCCTTGGGCAGTTCGCCGATGCTTTTCGATTTGAGCATACCCATCGGCGTGTCGTATATCCTGAAGGATAAGTGGCAGTTTGACTTGCGCTACAACCACGGTCTGACGAATATTTCTTCTTCGAGTGGACTCATTAAAGAAAAGAACCGTGTCATACAGTTCACCGTGGGCTACCGTCTGAACCTTACGAAGAACAAATAAATAAATATAATGAAAGCAGTAAGAATCATTGCCGAAAGGCAAATGGACTTGGTAGACATCGCCACAGAAGAGCCTCGTGCTGGTGAGGTGATGCTACGCATGAAGTATGTAGGTTTCTGTGGCAGCGACCTAAGCACCTACCTTGGTCGTAACCCTATGGTGAAGATGCCCGTGGTGCCTGGCCATGAGGTGGGTGCCGTCATTGAGAAGGTGGGCGAAGGTGTGCCCGAAAGCCTTAAAGAGGGTATGGTCGTCACCGTCAACCCCTACACCAACTGTGGCAAGTGCGCCTCTTGCCGCAACGGCCGCGTAAACGCTTGTCAGCATAACGAGACACTCGGCGTGCAGCGCTGGGGAGCCATGCGCGAGACCCTCTGCCTGCCCTGGGAGAAGGTCATCCCCGCCGGACAGCTCACTCCCCGTGAGTGTGCCCTCGTGGAGCCAATGAGTGTTGGCTTCCACGCCGTGAACCGCGCACAGGTTACTGACATTGACGTGGTGATGGTCATTGGCTGCGGTATGGTGGGCATGGGTGCCATCGTACGTGCCGCACTTCGAGGAGCAACGGTCATAGCTGCTGACATCGACGATGAGAAGTTGGCCCTTGCACGACAGATGGGTGCCACCTACACCGTGAACTCACGCACGGACGATGTACACGCCCGTCTGCAGGAGATGACCGGCGGCTTTGGCCCCGATGTGGTCATCGAGGCCGTGGGCAGCGCACCGACCTACCAGATGGCCGTCAACGAGGTGGCCTTCACCGGTCGCGTCGTCTGCATCGGCTACGCCAAGACCGAGGTGTCGTTCCAGACGAAGTATTTCGTACAGAAAGAACTCGACATCCGCGGCTCGCGCAATGCCCAGCCCTCTGACTTCCGTGCCGTCATTCGCTACATGGAGCGCAAGACTTGCCCCATAGACCAACTCATCAGCAACGAAGCCACTCCCGAGAAGGCCGCCGAAGCCATGCAGCAATGGGCCGAGAATCCTGGAAAGGTGTTCCGCATCCTGGTTTCGTTCTAAAAAGACGTTAAAAATTTGGTCATTTCGGAAAAACGTAGTACCTTTGCACCCGCAAAAACAGAAACGCTGTCTTTTGCACATAGGTTCGGGGCTTAGCGCAGTTGGTAGCGCACACGTCTGGGGGGCGCGAGGTCGCTGGTTCGAGTCCAGTAGCCCCGACCAAGAAAAAGGAACTGTAAGCCATAAGGTTACAGCTCCTTTTCTTTTTACATTTGTACCCAAAAGATATAAAACTATATGCTTGCAAAGACATATACAGCAGCAGTTAACGGTCTGGAAACCACAACGATAATGGTTGAGGTTAACATTACCCCAGGTGTTCAATTTCACATGACTGGCCTCCCTGATTCCGCTGTCAAAGAAAGCTATGACCGTATAAGTGCAGCATTGCCGAACATCGGTTTCAGACTCCCAGCAGCCAGCCTCACTATAAACCTTTCTCCGGCAGACTTGAAAAAGGAAGGTAGTGGTTTTGACCTTCCAATGGCTATAGGCATACTGGGTGCTGACGGGAAAATTGATTGTGGCCAGTTACGAGACTACATGCTGGTTGGAGAACTTGGATTGGATGGCATACTAAAACCAGTTCGTGCCGTACTCCCCATAGCCATACGGGCAAGAAAAGAGAAGTTCAAAGGGCTTATTGTTCCGAAAGACAACGCCCGTGAAGCGGCCATCGTCAATAATCTTGATGTCTATGGGATGGATAATCTAGCTGATGTGGTTGCCTTTATGAACGGGAGCACGTCGTATGTTCCAACGGTAGTAGATACTCGAAAGGAGTTTTACGAACACCAATATAGTTTTGACCTTGACTTTGCCGACGTAAAAGGACAGGAAAGCGTAAAACGGGCATTAGAGGTGGCATCGGCTGGATCCCACAATATTATTCTCATCGGCCCCCCAGGATCGGGAAAGTCAATGATGGCCAAGCGATTGCCCTCAATTCTTCCACCCTTGTCACTTGCAGAGAGTCTAGAGACAACACAGATTCATTCCGTAGCAGGGAAACTGGGCAGCAACGTCTCCCTGATAACCCAGCGCCCTTTCAGAAGTCCTCACCACTCTACATCCCAAGTTGGCTTGGCCGGAGGAACTTCAAAAGCGATGCCTGGTGAGGTGTCTTTAGCCCACAATGGGGTGCTCTTTCTAGATGAATTAACCGAGTTCAATCGGGCTACTTTGGAGATACTCAGACAACCCTTGGAAGACCGTAAAATAACGATAACCAGAGCAAATTTCACAGTCGAATATCCATGCTCGTTTATGCTGGTAGCATCGATGAATCCATGCCCTTGCGGGTACTATGGAGACCCCCTTCACAAGTGTACCTGTACCCCTGGCCAAATCAGTCGTTATCTCTCCAAAATTAGTGGTCCTTTGCTCGATAGAATTGACCTGCACATCGAGCTCCAAAATGTACCCTTCTCTGATTTGAGTAAGATGGCACCAGGTGAACCTAGCGAAAAGATACGTGAGCGGGTGATAAAGGCAAGACAAATCCAAGAAGTTCGCTTCAAGGATTTCAAGGGTATTCATTGCAATGCGCAAATGACAGAGCGGATGCTTCACCGATTCGCAGAACCTGATGCCGCCTCGCTCGACATGCTCCGTATGGCAATGGAAAAGTTAAAGTTGTCTGCACGCGCGTATAGCCGTATTTTGAAGGTTGCAAGAACCATTGCCGACTTGGATAATTCAGAAAACGTACAATCACAGCATATTGCCGAAGCCATCGGGTACAGAAATCTTGATAGAGGCGACTGGGCAGAGCGTGGGATATAATATAAAAAGGTATAAGAAAATGGGAGGCCGACGCTGGCTATTCAGCGGCAGCCTCCCGAACTTTCATTAGATAGAAGAGGTCAAAGGATATTGCAAGCAGAAGACCTATTGCAATCTAAGGCCATGCTGCACTCATAAATTCTTGAAGCCGCTCCATGTTCATGATTCTGCGGTGATATCCTCTATCTGGTTGATGATGTCCTGATACTGGCGCTGGGTCTTGAAATGGAGGGAGAATCCAAAGATAGCTCCAATGATGCCACCGATGCATCCTGCCCAAAAGAGCCCGTTAAAAAAAGCGCCGGAATGAAGCTGATAAGACTCGTACATAAACCAGCCAAGGAAGGCGATGGCAAGGGGGATGCCGATGAGGAGCCAGTTGGCATCGAACTTCTTGGCACTGGCCATACGGCGACGGACGTCCACAAGGTTGTTGGTCATCATGTTCGAATCGCTCAGTTTCCTGCTGTTATAGAAGGTTCCTCCAAAGCTGACCAGCATGACGATGCAGGTGAAAATCCAGAAAGGAATGGAGAAACCATTCAGCCTCACGAATGCCCAGTAGCTGTAGGGGATCATCAGCAGGCAGATGGCCATAATGAAGTAATATCTGCGGCTGATGTCGCTGGCGGTGTTCTTCATCGAGTGACGGATGAAGCGGTCGTTCACTATCTCCTGCTGGTCCAGCTTCTTCTTCAGGGTGTTCATCTGCTGGCGCATATTCTCTAATTCAAAATCATTGTTGTTCATAATGGGTCGTTTTTAATCGTTAGACATTTGTTTTAACTGTTCTCTGATTCTAAACAGACGGACGCTGACGTTCTTGGCAGTGATGCCGACTATCTGTCCGATCTCCTCGTAGGGAAGGTTCTCGAGCCAGAGCAGGACAATCGCACGGTCGAAGGGCTGGAGCTTGGAAATGCGCTTGTGGAGCATGTCCACCTGGCGCGTGTCCTCGTCGCGGTCTTCAAACAGGTTGATGTCCATTGTCAGCCGGACTTCGGATTGGCGCCGCTGAAGAATGGTGCGCACCTTCTTCTTCTTCCGATCTATAGAGATACAGGTGTTGAGGGCGACGCGATAGATCCACGTCTTGATGTCACTGCGATGCTCGAAGCTCTCGAAACCTTTCCAAAGATTGACTAGTACCTCCTGGAACAGGTCGTTCACCTCGTCGGCATCCTGCGAGAACATGTAGCACACGGTGTAGATGGTGCTCTTGTGTTCCGCCACGGTTTGCGCAAACTGTCTTTCTAATGTTGTCATTGTCTCGTCTGTTTTTTGAATCATTACACCCATTAGACGCAGCAAAGTTACGAAAAACTACACGAATATCAAACTTTTTTTCATATTATAGCTGTTGTCCTAATTCAAACGCCTCGTTCAAGGCATTGGTGTTTTTGATGTCGCCTTTATCCTTGACACCACGAACCAATACGCGACCGGCATCCTCCAACTTGAAGAAGTTCAGGCAGAGCTGGTATTGTGTGAGAATGCTGTCGAAGAGTTCGGGAAGTGTGGCAGCACCTACAAGCAGGAGTGCCATCTTCTTGATGCAGAACGTATCCCTGATGGGATTATGGCAGCGGTCGATGACGGTTTTCAGCTGTGCACTCAGTCCGTAGAAATACACAGGCGAGGCTATTACCAGCATATCGGCATGAGCCATCTTATCGTAGATAATCGGCATATCATCCTTCTGAGCACAAAGATGCTGCTCGTTTCTGAAGCAAGCATTACAGCCCATGCAGGGATTGACCTTGTAATCGCGTACAGGCACCACTTCTACATGGTGTTTCTGCGAGGCTCCTTTGACGAATGCTTCTACGAGCAAATCCGTATTGCCGGCCTTTCGAGGGCTTCCTGAGAGAATCAGTATATTCATATTCAAAACATTTTTCAGTTTGACGCTGCGAAGGTACGCATAATTGCTGAAACTGCCAAACATTTGGGATAAAAAACCAAATGCCGCGCCGCCGCGCTGCCGCAGTGACGCAGCATTTATAGTTTAGAGCATCATGGTAGATGTCTTGCGATACAGGGCTTTCTCCTGGCCTCGCTCCTCGCGCACCTTCTCCACCAGATGGTCGCGCTGCAGTCGCGTCACCTTCTTGCGGGCTGATGCCTCGCTCGACAGGTTGAAACAACGCACCACATCCTCGATACTGAACTCCTCTGGCAGCCGACTGAAGCCCTCGAAGGTCTTCTGCCGCCGCTGCACGTTCACGCTGGCATCCTTCAGTTTGTTGTCGAAGTAAGTTTCGGCCATCGCGCCGAAGTAGTGGCGCTGACAGGCAAACTGGATGTTTGTTATCAGCTCGGCCAGCTTCCAGTCTGTCGCATCGGTCTCGAACGTGCCGCACCATAGGTCGCCGTCCTGACGCATCTTGTCCCAGTGGCGCATGACGATGAACGGAGCCGAGAAGTTCAGCCCGTGATAGGCACAGCGTTTCAGCAGCATTTCGTCAGCCTTGCTGTCATTCTCCTGCGCATCCATCATGCGGCGTGCCGTCCAGTCGTAGAGTTCATCCACAATCTTGTCCAGTGGCAACAGGCCCTTCGTCTTGTCGAGTTTCTCGGCCCATACTTTCAGCCGTGCGTCGCTCTCGTAATCGACGTTGCTCTCACGAGTCATCATCTCGAAGTTGGTGGCTGGCAGGGGTATCACGCTCAGTCGTGTGGCCAGTCCAGAGCCAAAGTTCTGCTCGTTCACCTTCTTCTTCAGGGCGATGGGCGTGCCTGTATAGATGAAGTTCCACGTCACATAGAAGTCCTGCAGTATAGAGTCGATGTTCGAGTACGCCTGACCGTCCTCTTCATTATGGAAGGCTTTCAGCTCCAACGACTGCTTGTCAATCCACGAACCGCCCTTCTGAACGGTCACCGTGTTGTCCAGCTCTGTATCAAAGGTCAGCATGTGCAGCTGCATCTCCTCACCATCGACCACCTCTACGGCGTTCACCATGTCCTGAATGAACTGTGCATTAGAGGTACGGGCGGGATGTACTCTTACCACCACCTTCGGCTTCTTGGGCTTCTCTTTGTTCGCTCCTTTCGTCTTCATCAGTTCGCGATAGGCGTTGATAGCATCCTTGCCCACCTTGTCGGCAGCGACGATGGGAGCCGCCAGCAGTTTGAACAGACGGGTGGCAAACGACTTGCCGCTGGCGGGGTCGCCAATTATCAAGGTGGAATTATTCAGCCTGCGAAGTTCTTCTGGACGATGATAGAACCTATAAGTACAGCGTGTCATGAGCGTCATCATCAGCCCGCCACCCACGAACAATGCCGCTGGGTACTGGTTGCGCTTCAGACCCTTGCAAATGTCACGAAGCAGCGGATAGTCCTGCATCAAGGCTTCTATCTGTCCGCCCCACGTCCACAGCATCTGACTGATATTCTCCTCGGAGGTAGCGGCAGCAGCGTTCACGCCCAGAATTTCGCGCATCGGCTTCGAGAGTCCCTTTGGTGGCTCTTTGCAGGCACTTTCCACAATGCGAACAACCTCCTGCTCGTCCAGGCCAAGCCGTGGCATCACCTGTAGCAACAATGCCTTGTCATTGTCACAGATGGCTCTCAGGTTCACAGCCAACTGGTATAGTTTCACGTTCCGCTCACCCTCCTGCGGCTCGCCTCCGTTACGCTTCCACCACGCGCTGATAATCTCCGAATACGGAATGCCTTTGAATGTCGGACACTCCCCCGTCCCCTCCCTGTGAGGGATGGGCGTAGATACCTCGCCGGCAGTCATATTACTCCCCTCCATACAGGGAGGGGCAGGGGGGAGGGTCTCCCTGCTATTCCCCTTTCGATATTCCCTGTCATATCGCTCAGCAAACTCCTTGTCCTCATACGTGAACAGCTCCTTGTCGATATGCAGAATATCCGACTCCTTGCAGATGAAACTCATGCGGCTTGCATCCTTGCAACTCTCGTCCACCTCCACGCCAAGCACCTTCGCCATAGCATGCTGGTTGTCTATGAGATTACCCCAGTCCAGACGAGCCTTGAAGACAACCTTCAGACCCTTTCCCGATGGCGTGATATAGATGAGCACAATGCCCTGCTCTTTCCAGTCCAAGCCCTTCTCGACCCATCCCTGATAGAGAGTGTGCGGTTCATCCACATGGTCGATGTCCATCACCACAAGTCCTGTCAGCCGGGTGGCCGCCTGCTTGCGCCAACGCCCCAGCCTACCCTTCTTCGACTCCGTTTCGTCAAACGTCGCCTGAAAGATGAACGCTGGCAGTCTGCGCTTCAGCGACTGGTCGCCCGTCTGGCGGAACTTGTCGATATTCTCGTTCCACTGCGTGCCCCTGACGAGCGCAAAGAATTGCGCTTCGTCAACGGGCAACGTAGGATTACTGAAATTCTTCTGATAGCAAAACATATCTCAAAATCTGTTTAATCAGTGAAATCTGTGGTCTAACAAAACTCCAGCATGTCCAGCTCGCGGTCTATCAGCGCGTTCTTCGCCTCCTTGGTCTCGCGGTCTATCACCGCCAGCACCCTCGCCGTTCCCAGTTCCTTGGGAACCGACTCGAAAAGCTTGATGCGCTCCTTCGACTCCTTCACCCATCCATGCTCCAGGCGGTGAACCATGCGGTCGCGGTACTTCACCCTGGGCTTGCGGTTATAGGGACGGAACCCTACATCGCTATGAGTTCCCATACTCGACAGCTGCAGACGCAGACTGCCCTCTACACACTTGCCATTCATAATGGCCTGCAACACATCGTTGCTCATTTCTACTTGTACTTTCATAATCGATTCGAATTTGTGAGTGTCAGGAGAAAGCGAAGTTTTTAGTTTGAGATCATTGTTACATCCGGATAACGTTTCCTCCGCTCACGCCTTCGACTCGGTTAATGATTTAATTGATGATAGTTTCCTTGGTTCCACGCAGTTTCACCACGCCGCCGTTCCGCAGCCCCGCCACTCGCACGGCATCGTTCATCAGCCAATGGCTGCATACGAAGTCGCGCTTTACCTTAATCTGCATAAGGCCGCATATCCTGCTGCCGTCATCCTCAATCAGACGGTGCTTACACGAACCGCACCACTGGCGCACCTGGTGGCCGTAAGGGTTCTTTACTGTTTGGATTTTTGTCTTGTTCATATTTTTTTCTGTTTGATTGTCTGCCAACGCATGTCAGATTAGAAATATACCTCATAACTTTGCTGTCCCGTTTCGTTTTCGACAGCAAAATTACAAAGGATATAGGAAAGAAAACAGAAAAAAACAACCTCATACGCCCGAAGGTATATGAGGTATATGCAATTTGTCAAAAAGGTACACGACTGAGGTGTACGAGGTATATTACAAATTTCTTCTCAAGTCATGGCCAATATACATCGGCTTTCCATCAGAACCCAGTTTCAAGAACTCTTGTTTGTCTGTGATTTTCCCGTTGGCACCTATGTCAACAAACTGGCTCCTTACGTAGTTTGCGAAGTCACGATATTCTCTTCCAGTATTGGCATCCTTTACCGTGTTCTCATTCCACTTTGTACTTGAACTCTTTTTAAATGGTGACAGAACGGCTTTGAAGTCGCGAGTCTTCCAAGGCCACTTATACACATCGTCATACCATTGTATGAACGTAGTATCAGTATCGTCATCGAGCCAATCGATTTCCTCCAGCACCTTATGCAGGATGAATGTTTGTTTAACTGATAGTCTGAACTTACCTTCCTCACCCTTCATAATGATGATATCCTGAATGGCTTTCTTAACCTTAACCAGATTAAGGGCCTTGTGGAAGATTCCGTCAAGGGGGCTTAAAGGATATGTTTTATCATTTGTTGTTGAGCCTTCGCCAGAATCTTCATCCGCAATTTCCTCCACCTCTTCATAATCTGCCTCCTCAGCATCATGATTGTTGCCTGTGCACCATGTACCATCCCTGTGCTGACGCAGATTCACCACACCGCCGTCATGCACGTCGATGTTCGGCCCGTAGTTATTCTTGATATTGAATCCCATTTCACTTAAAATTGGCTTATACTTCGCTTAAAATACAGAACACCTCAATTATACGAAAACCTTAATTTACAACGCTTTCCATTATTCAACGATTTATATTTCTCTTAAAATCACTTCACTTTTCACTTAAATTTCACTTAAAAAGCCCCTGCCAGTTTCCAATGTTTTTTCTCCGCTGTTATGATGACACCAGCTTTACGCATTTTCGTTAACAAGTTCCCTATCTTGGCTTTTTTCCTTTTTTCGTCAAAATCAGAAGGCAATTTGTTCCACAACAACTCATTAATCTGTGTTCTGGACAGAGGGCCATGTTCCTTTATCGTCCGCACAATCCATTCCTCGCACTCAGCGTCGTTAAAGCCTTTCCTCAAAGAATAGTTAATTTGCTGATTAGTGGCTTGAGCAATGTGTTTTGACACAAACAAATGCGATTTGTGGCCCTCTATCAGATTTCGTTTTCTAAGCATGACAACGGCATCTTTACTGATGGGCTTACCCTTCTGAACCTTATCCAGCAAACAGGCAGTCGTAAGGTCTATGCTCGTATTCTCAATCAGCATCAGGCTGTATGCTTTGTCTATGACATTACCTGGTATCCGCAGTACTGTGCTTTTATCATCGCTTAAATCGTAGTCAGGCATTGGCAAATACCTTTTTTGCTGGCGTAGGAACATATTATGAATACCGTAGCCCTGTGTGTCAATCATGTGTACATTCACCATTGCCTGCGTCAGAAAAGGATTTCGATACTTTTCTGGGGTCTTTGTACCTGCTAATCGCGCTCAAATGATACCGATGTTCACGCTGACAGAGTACCATTTTTTCACCGTTGCTAAAGGTACCGCCTGACACGTGGTCGGCGGTAGCCTTCAAACAGAGATATGCCACGTTGCAATG
>Ga0310696_10004484_pt1 | contig 17125 bp, 12 predicted proteins | sample AusTroGonzalo_MG_4_FD_203885 | JGI IMG/M metagenome (GOLD analysis project Ga0310696, IMG submission 203885) | Bovine rumen microbial communities from tropical cattle in Woodstock, Queensland, Australia - Gonzalo_02 (v2) (version 2) | ecosystem: Host-associated > Mammals > Digestive system >...
ATTCTCGTTTACTCATTCATCAGTTGCAGCAGGCAACCAGCTGATTAACAGCAGGTTAATGAATCTACCCCCAGCAAAAAAGGATACATAAAATCAACGAACTCTCTCATTATCAGAAAGTTAGATGCTGCATGACTCAAAACTGCAGCCTGCGGAGCCACATTCAGCCGACTTCGTACCGCTGGGAGACGACGTCCCAGTCGATGATGGACCAGAGGGCCTTGAGGTGGTCGGGGCGGCGGTTCTGGTAGTCGAGGTAGTAGGCGTGCTCCCAGACGTCGAAGGTCAGGAGCGGCCGGAGGCCACGCGTGACAGGGTTGCCGGCGGCGGGCTCCTGGGTGATGTGCAGGGCGCCGGCGGAGTCGGCGCTCAGCCACACCCAACCGGAGCCGAAGAGCCCGGCGCCCTTGGCCTCGAACTCGGCCTGGAATGCCTCGAGGGAGCCCCACTGGGAGGCGATGCGGCGGAGGAGGGAAGATTCCTTCGCTTCGCTCGGAATGACAACAGGAGCGCTCGGGGTGACACTAAAGGCCTTGAACTGGGTGAAGTAAAGGTTGTGGTTCAGGACCTGGCCGGCGTTGTTGAAAACAGGGCCGGCCGGGGCCGTGCGGACTATCTCCTCTAGCGGCATGGTCTCGAAGGCAGTACCGGCGATGAGTTTGTTCAGGTTGGTCACGTAGCCGGCAAGGTGCTTGCCGTGGTGGAACTCCAGCGTCCGTGCGCTGATCACCGGCTCGAGAGCGTCCGGCGCATAAGGCAGGTCAATCAATGTAAACATAGTTATTCTCATTTAGATATGATACACCCCTTCGAGAGGGCAGATGTTGTGGCAGTCGAGGATGACCTTGCCGAGGAGCTTGTCCCAGTTCTGCTTGATGTGGTCGTGCTTGACCATGATGACGACAAGGTCGATGCCCGCGAGGAACTCGTCGAAGTCGAAGTACTGGTTCTCGACTATCTTCTTGCTAATCAGAGGGTCATAGACCTTCAGCGGCCTGGCGAGGTGACGCTCCTGGCACTCAAGCATTTGGAGCGTCGGGCTCTCGCGGACGTCATCGACGTTCTCCTTGTAGGTCAGGCCGTAGAGCCCGACGCGGCGGTTGTCGGTGATGCCTTTCTCCTGCATAATCTCGTAGATGCGGTTCAGCACGAATGCCGGCTGGCCGTCGTTGGTCTTCATCGACTCGTCGATGACCTTTGCAAGGCTCGGATAGTCGCCCACAAGGAACCAAGGGTCGACGCTGATGCAGTGTCCGCCGACTCCGGGGCCGGGCTGGAGGATGTTCACGCGCGGGTGCATGTTGCAGATCTTGATGATCTCGTACACGTCCATATTGTCGTGACGGCAGATGCGGCTGAGCTCATTTGCGAATGCGATGTTCACGGCGCGGAAGGTATTCTCCACTACCTTGGTCATTTCCGCCGTGCGGATGTCAGTGACGACGATCTCGCCCTGGCAGAAAGAGGCGTAGTACGCCTTGACTTTCTCGCCGATGGCCCTGTCGTCCGCACCGATCGTGCGGTTATTGTGCAGGAGCTCATAGACCATGTTGCCGGGGATGATGCGCTCGGGGGCGTGGACGAGGTTGATGTCTTCTCCGATCTTGAAACCATTGGCTTCAATCACAGGACGGACGAATTTGTCGATGGTCCCCGGGCTGACCGTGGACTCGATGACGACGGTCGCTCCCTTGGGGCAGACCTTCATGACATCCTTGACGGCCGCTACGACGTAGCAGGCGTCCACCTTCTTGCTGAATTTGTTGTAAGGAGTCGGCACGGACACGATGTACATATCGGTCGTCTGGTACTCCGTGGTGAACTTGATGCCTTGGGCCACAGCCGCCATGAAAAGCTCGTCCAGACCGTCTTCCTTGAATGTGGTCTTGCCTGCATTGAGCGTAGCGACAAGCTCCTTATTGTAGTCTGTACCAATGACTTCCACTCCGTGCGAAGCCATCATCAGTGCTGTCGGAAGGCCGATATAGCCGAGGCCGATTACGTTGATCATAGTTGAATACTATATTGTTCTACTGTTTCCCCTCTCAGGGTGCGGACTAGACGCTCGCAGGCGCAGCCATCGCCGTAGGGGTTCACTGCCTTGGACATGCGCTCATAGGCGACAGGGTCGTCGAGCAGTGTGCTGACCTCGCTGACGATGAGGTCGTGGTCAGTGCCCACGAGATGCACGGTGCCGCTCTTCAGGGCTTCCGGGCGCTCGGTGGTATTGCGCATCACGAGGACAGGCTTGCCGAGGCCGGGGGCTTCCTCCTGGATGCCGCCAGAGTCGGTGAGGACGACGGTGCTCTTCTCCATCAGATAGACGAACTCGAGGTACTGGAGGGGTTCGATGAAAAAGAAGTTTTCGTACCGGGTCAGATCGTCCCCGAAAACCTCGTGGATGGGCTTGCGGACATTGGGGTTGAGATGCATGGGATAGACGAAATCCACGTCGGGGTATTTCTCGCTGAGGTCCTTCATGGCCGTGACCATGCTGATGAAGCCTTCGCCGAAATTCTCACGCCTGTGGCCGGTGATGAGAACGAGCTTCTTACCGCCGTCCAGGCGGGTCACGTCGTACCCCGCAGCCTTCAGGACGTTGACCTGTTCGTCTGCAAGAGCCTTGTCGCTCTTGAGCTTGCCTACGACCATACGGAGGGCGTCGATGACGGTATTGCCCGTCACAATGATCTGACCCTGAGCCTTTTCCTCCTCCAGGTTGCTCTTCGAGAGCGGCGTCGGGGAGAAGTTGAAAGTGGCGATCCTGCCCGTGATCTGGCGGTTCATCTCCTCCGGCCAGGGGCTGTAGATATTGCGCGTGCGCAGTCCAGCCTCCACGTGGCCGACTGGGATTTGCTGGTAAAATGCGGCCAGAGCGGAAGCGGTGCTGGTGGTGGTGTCGCCGTGGACCAGTACCACGTCGGGCCTGGTCTCCTTGAGCACGTCACGCATACCAGTCAGCACCCGCGCCGTGACGTCGTAGAGGTCCTGCCCCTGCTTCATGATGTTCAGGTCGTAGTCCGGCTGAACATCAAAGATGCGCAGCACCTGGTCCAGCATCTCACGATGCTGTCCGGTCACGCAGACTATCGTCTCGAAATCCTCCGGATACTTCTGGAACTCCTTAACCAGAGGGCACATCTTGATCGCCTCCGGCCGCGTCCCGAACACAAGCATTATCTTCTTCATTCCTGCTGATAATTAAGATTCTACTACAACCTCCCGTCAACAATGTCGCGGGGAAGGATGCCCTTGACGTCATAAATGACGTGGACGGGCTTGAGGATGGACTCGATGTCCACCTCGTGGCGGCGGAACTCCCTGTGGCCGACGGCGACTATGGCGCAGTCGAACTTTTCCTGCGGCAGTTCGCTCACGATGTCGATGCCGTACTCTTTCTTCACTACTTCGGGGCTGGCCCAGGGGTCATAGACCGTGATGCGCACCTGATACTCCTCCAGCGCGCGGTAGATGTCTATGATGCGCGTGTTACGCACGTCGGGGCAGTTCTCCTTGAAGGTGAATCCCATGATGAGCACGTCCGAGTGCAGCACCTGGATGCCCTTCTTGAGCATCAGCTTCACGACCTGATTCGCCACGTACGCGCCCATGCCGTCGTTCATCCTGCGCCCTGCGAGAATGATCTCGGGATTGTACCCGAGCCTCTCCGCGCACTGTGCGAGGTAGTAAGGGTCCACCGAGATGCAATGCCCGCCCACGAGGCCGGGGTTCATCTTGATGAAATTCCACTTGGTGCCGGCGGCCTCCAGGACGTCGAGAGTGTCTATCCCCATGAGTGTGAATATCTTGGACAGCTCGTTGACGAACGCAATGTTGATGTCGCGCTGCGAATTCTCGATGACCTTGGCAGCCTCGGCGACCTTGATGGACGGCGCCTTGTGCGTGCCGTTCACGAGCACGGAGCCGTACACGCTGTTCACGATGTCCGCCACCTCGGGGGTGGAGCCGGAAGTGATCTTGACAATCTTCTCGACCGTGTGCTCCTTGTCTCCGGGGTTGATGCGCTCGGGGCTGTAGCCCGCGAAGAAATCCACATTGAACTTCAGGCCGGAGACTTCCTCCACCACGGGGATGCACTCGTCCTCGGTGACTCCGGGATAGACGGTCGACTCGTAAACGACTATGTCTCCCTTGCTTATGACCTTACCGACGGTGGTACTGGCACCGTACAGGGGCCTGAGGTCGGGGTTGTTGTTCCTGTCCACGGGGGTAGGAACGGCGACGATGTAGAAATTGCAGTCGCGGATCCTGTCGATGTCGGAGGTGCAGAGCAGCCCATACTTGTGGACGGCCTCCTGCAGGAGCTCGTCGCTGATCTCGAGAGTCTCGTCGTGGCCCGCCATCAGGGCGTCCACGCGGCTCTTCTTGAGGTCGAAACCGATGGTGGGATACTTGGTCGAGAACAGGCGCGCCAGCGGCAGGCCGACGTAGCCGAGTCCGATAACACAGATTCTGATGTCTTTCATCTCAAAAAAGCTTGGTGCGGAATCAGTCCCGCTTGAAAATGTCCCTGGTATAGACCTTGTCCGCGACGTCGTCGAGGACGGGGTCGTAACGGTTGGCGATGATGGCGTCGCTCATCGCCTTGAAGCGGTCGAGGTCGCCCACGACGAGGCTTCCGAAGAATGTGGTGCCGTCGGGCAGCGAAGGCTCGTACACGACCACGCGCGCACCCTTGGCCTTGATGCGCTTCATGATGCCCTGGATGGCGCTCTGGCGGAAATTGTCAGAGCCGGCCTTCATCGTCAGGCGGTACACGCCCACGGTGACTTCGCGCTCGCGCGCGGAGTCGTAGGCGCTGGATGCGGTATAGTACCCGGCCTTGTCCAACACGCGGTCGGCGATGTAGTCCTTGCGCGTGCGGTTGCTGTCGACGATGGCCTTGATGAGGTTCTCAGGCACGTCGTTGAAATTGGCCAGGAGCTGCTTGGTGTCCTTCGGCAGGCAGTAGCCGCCGTAGCCGAAGCTGGGGTTGTTGTAGTGCGAGCCGATACGCGGGTCGCCGCAGACGCCTTCGATAATGGCCTGTGTGTCAAGGCCTTTCATCTCGGCGTATGTGTCCAGTTCGTTGAAATAGCTCACGCGCAGGGCCAGGTAGGTGTTGGCGAAGAGCTTCACGGCTTCGGCCTCGGTGGTGCCCATGAAGAGTACGGGCACGTCGGGCTTGAGCGCGCCCTCCTGCAGGAGCGCGGCGAACTGCTGCGCCGCCTCCTCTAGAACCGGCTCATCATAACCGACGATGATGCGCGAAGGGAAGAGGTTGTCATACAGCGCCTTGCTCTCGCGGAGGAACTCCGGAGCGAAGAGGATCTTCGGCCTGACTACCCTGAACGTGCCGTCCGAAAGGCGCTCGCGGTACGAGTACCGCTCGCGCGCCCCCTTCGTATAGCCCACCGGCACGGTGGATTTGATCACCATCACTGCCTCAGGATTGACTTCCAGCACCAGCTCGATGACCTCCTCCACGTGCGAAGTGTCGAAGAAGTTCTTCTTCGGGTCGTAGTTGGTGGGGGTGGCGATGATGATGAGGTCGGCCACGCGGTACGCCGCCCGGGCGTCCAGCGTGGCGGTGAGGTCGAGCTCCTTTTCGGCCAGGAACTTCTCGATATACTCGTCTGCGATGGGGCTCTGGCGGGAGTTGATCTTATCGACTTTGTCGGGAATGACGTCGACAGCGGTCACCCGGTGATGCTGGGCGAGGAGAGTCGCCATGCTCAGTCCGACATATCCGGTACCGGCTACTGCTATATTCATGAAAAAGGGGTGTTTGCTATGGTTGGCGGTATGGCTTCGCCTCTGCTCGACCAGGTGGTGAGCAGGGCCGGGAGGGCGGTCGGAGACCTACCTCTGTATTCATACAAAGATACTAAAAAAAGGGCAATAGACAAGCCTGAAACAGCACATTATCCGGAATTGACACAAAAAAAAGAGCGGCAGAACTATTCTGCCGCTCTGTGCTCCCTTAGGGGCTCGAACCCTAGACACCCTGATTAAGAGTCAGGTGCTCTACCAACTGAGCTAAGGAAGCTTATATATCTTGAAAGAACTATCTACCACTCTTGTGACCCGTTCGGGGCTCGAACCCGAGACCCCAACATTAAAAGTGTTGTGCTCTACCAACTGAGCTAACGAGTCCTCCGTTTTGGGATTGCAAAGGTAGTCATTTGCTTTGAGAACTCCAAACTTTTTTCAATTATTTTATTATTTCTGCTTCTTGCCGGCGCTGAGCCCCAGGCAGAGGATGGTGAGGTCGTCGCTGGCCTCGGCATCGCCGACGTGGTCGGAGAGCGCGTCGATCATCTCGCGGACAGTGTCCTCGGCGCTCGCGCGCTGCTGGCGGTTCAGCACGGCCAGCAGCCGCTGGTCGCCGAACTGCTCGTGCGAACAGTTCTCCGCTTCGTTGAGACCGTCGGTGAACAGGAAGAGCTTACATCCTCGGAAATCCTTGATACTCTGTCCCTTGTATTTCCATCCGGGGCATACTCCTATGACTGTATTGGCTTCACATTCGAGGAATGCCGGGGCCCCGCCGTCAGCGGGAATGAGTACAGGAGGATTGTGCCCGCAGTTGCAGAACTCCAGCAGTCCGCTCTTCAGGTCGAGACGGCCGAAGAATGCGGTGACGAACATCATGTGCTCGTTCTCCTCGCTGAGGTTGTCGTTCAGGCTCATGGATATCTCCAGGGGCGACTGGCCCTGCTTGGCGTACACGCGGAAGAGATTGCGCATCATGGCCATCACGAGGCTGGCAGGGATGCCCTTGCCGCTGACGTCGCAGATGCAGAAGTAGAGGCTGTCGCCCAGCAGGAAGAAGTCGTAGAGGTCGCCGCCGACTTCCTTCGCCGGAGTCATGGACGCGTAGATGTCCAGTTCTTTCCGTTCCGGGAAAGGCGGGAATACCGTAGGCACCATGGCCATCTGGATGGCGTGCGCGATGCGCAGCTCGCCCTCGATGCGCTCCCTCTTGACAGTGGTGGACTTGAGCTCGTCGATGTAGGAGACCAGCGACGACTGCATGTCGTCGAACGAGCGCGAGAGCGCGCCTATCTCGTCGGAGCGGTCGATGCGAGGGATCCTGTGCTCGAAGTCGCCTGACGCGATGCGGCCGGCCTCGGCCGCCAGTTCGCGCAGCGGCTTGACGGAGCGGCCGACCACCCTGATGCAGGAGAAGAACATCAGGAGCAGGCCCAGGATCAGCAGGGTGGAGAGGATCCGTCTGATGCGGTTGAAGGACCCGAAGATGGTCTTCTCGGGACAGACGATGGCCAGGCTCCAGCCTGTATTCTTCAGCGGTTTGTAGAATACGTAGCTGTCCACACCGTCCAACATAACTTCCTGGAAATCAGTATTCCAGTCGAGCATCGAGTGTCCCAGCCCGTCCCTTTCAGGATCGGGATCAACGAGCGACCGGGTGAAGATGGTCTGGTAGAAAAGCTTCTCGGGATTAGGGTGCACCATGTAGGTGCCGCCGCGGCTGAGCAGGGTGCAGTACGAGCCCGTATAAGGCTTGACGGCCGAGATAGTCTCGGAGAGCCACTTGAGGGAAAGGTCCAGCGAGATGGATCCGATGAAGGAGCCGTCGTCGCCTGTCAGGGGCTTGCAGTACGAGACCATCATGTCGGTCTGCAGGGTGGCATCGTCGTCGTAGTCCCAGTCGCTGTAAGGCTCGGTCCAGCAGGGCTGGTTAAGTATCTTGGGCAGGAGGTACCAGTCGAGATAGAAGTACTGGTAGTCGTCATTGCCCTCCTGGGTGGTCACCACTTCGTCGTCCGCCCTGCTAGTATAGGCCGAGAAGTAGTGGTATCCGGGGAAGAAGTCGGGCTCGAAAGATATGGAGCATCCGATCAGGTCATGGTTGCCCTGAAGGGCGGTGCGTGAGTATTCGAGCATGCTCTCCGGCGAGTCCAAATGCCTGTAAACCAGCCACTCAAGATTATCCGCCATATTCTCGACGTCATCGAGGATACGGTTGAGCCTGAGTTCAGTATTCTCCAGCACGCGGGTGGCCCCGGTAATGGTCTGCTCCCGGATGGAACGTCTGGTGACGACTGACACGTAGATCAGCGAGCCTATGAAGATCAGTGCCGCCCAGAGGAGCACCCAGAGACTCAGCCTGGCTGAGAACGATCTGCGGATGATGTCGAGGAGGCGTCTCATGGCAGGAGTTCTTCGTATTTGACTTCACGGCTGAGAAGGCCTTCCTTCGCCATCAGGCCGGAAGCCTGCCTGACCATGTCCGGGCGCAGCCGGAAATCCCTGGTGCCGGTGTCGGGGTCCAGCTGGAGGCGAAGTATCTCATCGAGCATCAGCGACTGGAGTATGCGGTTGGTAGGGATGCGCATGCTCCGGACATATTCCATCACGATCTCGAGCGTCTCCTCAGGATGCTCGGCTGCCCACTCCCAGCCGCGGCGGCTGGCCCGTGCGAAAGCCTCGGCCTTGGAGCGGCTGCGATTGAAGGCCGTCCTGGTCATATAGACGCCGTCTTCCTGGATGTTGAAGCCGTGCTCGGAGAAGCGGTACACCCCTTCACCGGGCTTTATGAGGCCTGTCTGGAGGAGCTGATTGTACTCGTTGTAGCTCATGGCAAGGGTGGCGTCCACCGCCCCGGCGATAAAGAGATTGACGCAGGAAGCAGCCGTAATCCATTGATAACTAAGATGTGACTGGGAAGCGATGCACTTGGCGGTCTGGCCGAAGCCGGCGCGCCAGGTCACGACCTTGGCACCGCGCAGCTTCATGGGATCCCCTCCATAACGGGACACGAGGAGTATGGCGCTGTTCATCGAAGTCTGAAGGATGTTGACGAGCGGCAGGCCGTCGTCGACGATCGACATCGCCTCGGTGAGGGTCAGGGTGGCGGCATGGCTGACGCCGCGACGCAGGCGGTCTTCGGCAGTCTGGGTGGAGAAAGGATGGACTATCTGTACGTCAAGCCCTTCCTCTTCGTAGAAGCCTTTTTCCTTGGCGACGTAGTAGCCGGCGAACTGCGCCTGCGCAGACCACTGGGGAGAGAATATGAATGTATCCAGCTCGGACTTCTTGGTCTGCGCCTGGCATAAGGCAGCCGGCATCAGCGCCGCCAGCGTCAGTATGGCAAGTATGTGTCTGCCGTTTTTCATCAGTTCGTATCCTTCTGTACTTCAATTACTTGATCATAGCTCCCACAGCATCGCGTATCTGCTTCATGCCCTTGATGGTGGGGTGGCCCCAGCCCTTGTCAATACCTTCGAGCAGGAGATACTCCATGCCGTAGTGCTTGGCCGCCGCGACTATACCGTCGGTAATCTCGGGTTTCAGGCCGTCGTTTACGATGTTGATGACACGGGTGTCGGGGGCGTTGGTGCTGAAGTAGTCCAGCATGTAGCAGTAGGCCGGGAGGGCCTGCTTGAGGTCTTCCGTGGTCCAGCCGGAGTACTTGAGCTCCCCTATCGGGGCGTCGGACCAGGAGTCGTTCGTGCCGCCGAAGATCAGGACTATGTCCGGATGCTTGGCGGCATAGCCCAGCACCTGGGGCATGCGGGTGATAAAGGAGCGGTCGGAGTAGTCCGCCCCGTCATAGCCTGTATTGCAGACGGTGGAGCCGCTGTAGCTGTTGTTGCCCAGCAACCTGAGGCCTTCCTCCTTCACGAGGGGGTACCACCAGGTCTGCTCGACGGCGCAGACGTCGTTCTCGTCCTTGACATTGGAGTCGTACCAGATGGCGAAGCCTTCCGGGACGTATCCGTCGAAGGTGGAGTACGAGTCGCCGAGGATGACGACCGTCTTCTGCTCGCGGCAGGATACCGCCGCGAGCAGAACCACGGCCATCACTAAGGCCCTGAATAATCGAGTGTTACGTATCATATCGTTACCGGACTCCGCCGCCGTGGCCGCCGCCGGAGAAGCCGCCGCCACCGCCGAAGGAGGTGCCGCCGCCGAAGCCCTTGAAGCCGCCGGTGCCGCCTGAATACGCCTGAGGCGCATAGCGGGCATTGGTCAGCGACCTGGACAGGCTGTTGGTCATGCGGACCACGTCGTTGAACATGGTGTAGTCGTACGCCGTGACCTGCTCGAAGACCTTCGGATCGATGTCCTTGAGCTCCTTGGCCACCTTGTCTGCGATGCCGTAGAGGGCGGCGTACACGAGATAATCCTTCCAGAGGCCGACCTCGACCGACTCGCGCTCAGAGCTGAGGGTGAAGTCGTTGAGGAAGTTCTTGAAGCCCATCACGCGGCGGGCTTCGGTAGCACCCTTCTCGGAGAATTTCTTGCCGGAGACGTAGTTATCGGCGCGCAGCTCGCGCTTGGCATCCAGGTTCAGGCCATTCGCCCACAGGCGGATGGTGTCCTGGCTGCGGGTGCGCTGCGACCAGCGCGAGAACTCCTTGTCCTGCAGGACGAGGTCGGAGCCGCTGGCTTCCTTCATCATGTCGTAGAGACCCAACTCATTGGTGTCCAGGAGCTTGGTATCGAGGGCTTCATTGAACTTGATCTCCACCTTGCCCTTGTCATCCTTGCCGACGAGCAGGTAACCCTTCTCGATCATGCGGAGGATCATGGCCGAGACGACGCCGTTGCTCTGGCGCCTGGTCTCGAGCAGGTCGAGGATGTAGTCGGTCTTGTAGATGTCGCCCTGGAACGGGAGGTCGCGGTACCACATGACCTTGTCGGCCGGGCCGCCGAGGATCTTGCGCTTCTGGCGGCGCGAGAGCTTGTCCCCGTTCAGGAAGCGCAGGAACGGCAGGAAGATGAAGGCGAATACTATAAACAGCGACAGGAACGACATGAAGAGGTCCCTGAGCTTTTCCTTCCAGGTCTTCTCGCGATACTCCCTGTAGTCGGAGCCTTCCATGGCGCGGTCCAGCACTTCCTGGAAATCCTTGTGCTGGACACTAGGAGAGTCGAAGACGCCCTTGTCGAAGCGCAGGAGAGCGATGAGGGAGCTCTCGTAACGGAAGGGCTCGGTCGACTCGTACACGGCCTTGCCGTCCTCCAGCGAGGAGACGCCGTGGAAGCCGTAGCCCCAGATGCGCACCCAGGAGGTGTCGATCTGTGCATTCTGCACTTCGATCGTCACCTTCACGTGCTCCGGGGGCGCCGCCAGCTCGTCGTTGACCAGCTGCATGTGGATCATGTCGTAGTCGTTCAGGGACTTGACGGCATTGGACATCCTGTAGCGGATATTGTACTCGTGAGTGCCGTAACTGCCTAAGCCCCAGCATAGTTCGACTCCGCCGGAGATGCGGTTGAAGCCGCAGCGGCCGGCCTTGCGGGCCAGGCTGCGGTCAGTGTCCCAGCGGTTCTCGAAGATGTACATCTCCCCTGTCTCGTCCGTCACGGAGAAATCGGATATCTCTATGTCGCCGAGATTGGTGCGCGGGACATACACCTCCGTGCCTTCCCCGGCCGTCAGATTCCACACCTCGCTGACGATGGCGCTGCCGTCGCGGTAGAGCCGGACATTGACATTGATGTCGTGGATGTTCCAGTCCACAGCGAAAACAGCATTGGCAAACGCCAATGCTGCTATTATTGAGCCGAACAGACGTCTCATCAGATCTTCATCGAAGGCATGTCAGTCTTGCCGACGGCTTCGTTGAGATAGTCGCGGGTATTGAAGCCGAGGATGCCGGCCACGAGCGAAGTCGGGAACTGACGGATCTCCTTGTTGTACTTGGTGACGGTGTCGTTGAAGGTCATGCGGCTGAGGCGGACCTGGTTCTCATAGAGGTTGACGCTGTCCATGGCCTTGGCGTAGTTCTCGTTGGCCTTGAGCTCGGGATAGCGCTCGGCGACTACGTTGATGTTGCGCACGAGGCCGGTGAGGGCCTGCTCCTGAGCCTGTGCATCAGCGACGCTGCTCTCTCCGGTGATGGTCTTGCGCATGGCGATGACGTCACGCAAAGTATTGTACTCGTGCTCATTGTACGACTTGACGAGCTCGACGAGGGCGGTGAGGGCGTCCCAGCGGCTGGCCTGCTGGACACCGATCTGACTGAGGGCGTTCTTGCAGAGCTCGTCCTTCTCGACAAGCTTGCGCTGGACACCGATGACCCAAAGCACCAGGAGGGCGACAATGGCAATGATGATAATGAATGTCATGATATCGATGATTTAAGAGGTTACTTGGAATGCTGCTGAGGGGCGGCGGGCTGGGCGGCGGGCGCCGCAGGCGCTGCAGCCGGCTTGGCCGGAGCCGCCGTGCCGCAGAGGCGGTCGAAGTCCGCCTCGGTGATCATCTGGCAGGTGCCGTCGAACTTGGCGTCGAGCTCGACCTGGAGACGCTTGATGTGGAGGTCACCCTTGACTTTGGACGAACTCTTGAGCGAGAGGGTGTCCTTGACATAGAAGTTGCCCTCCATGGTGCCCCAGAAATCTACGTTGGAGCAGATGATGTCGCCCTTGATGAGAGCTTTCTCGCCGACCACTACCCTGCCTTTGGAGTAGATCTTTCCTTCGAAGGTGCCGTCGATGCGGATGTCGTTGGAGGAGGAAATCTCGCCCTTCACCTTGGTGCCGGTGGAGATCCTGCTGACTTCGTTTACATTGACTGTAGGTTCCATTGTTTTAGCCATATCTGTTTTACTTGATTATTCGTTTAGGCCACGCCCTTGCCGTGGCAGTTCTTGTACTTAAGGCCGCTGCCGCAGGGGCAGGGGTCGTTGCGGCCGACCTTCTTGTCCACCCTGATCGGGGTATTGGCCTTCTGCTCGCCGTTGGTCGAGAGGTTGTCGTGCTGGGTGCGCATCTGGCTCATGTCGGTGCGGCGAGGGGTCTGGGCCTGGCGCGGCGCCGAGACATCCTCGCGGAGCGGGATGAAGGCGCGCAGCAGGAAGGACAGGACGTCCTGGTTCAGCGACTCGAGCATGGCTGCGAAGAGGTTGTAGGCCTCGAGCTTATAGACGACAAGCGGGTCCTTCTGCTCGTAGGAAGCATTCTGGACGCTCTGCTTGAGGTCGTCCATCTCGCGGAGATGCTCCTTCCAGTGCTCGTCAATCTGATAGAGTATGATGGTCTGGCTGAGGCGCTTAGCTACCTCGCGCGACTCGGTCTCGTAGGCTTTCTTGAGGTCCACCGAGAGGTTGAGCATCTTGCGGCCGTCGCTGATGGGCAGGGCAATGTTCTGGTACATGGAGCCCTGCTTCTCATAGACCTGCTTGATGATCGGGGCGACCTTGGTCACAAGGGCGTCCATGCGGCGGTTGTACACCTCGAACATGTGGTCGCAGAGCTTGTCGGCGATCTGCTGCTCCTTGGCCTTCTCATAGAACTCGGCGTCGAAGCCGAGGTCGATGGAGAGCTTGGCCATGACGGTCTGCTCGAAGTCCTCGAACGACATGCCTTCGGCGGCACTGGCGATGATGGCGGCCGTGTCGGTCATCATGTTCATGACGTCGATCTCGATGCGCTCGCCGGAGATGGCGTTGCGGCGGCGGGAGTAGATGGCCTCGCGCTGATAGTTCATGACGTCGTCGTACTCGAGCAGGCGCTTACGGATGCCGAAGTTGTTCTCCTCGACTTTCTTCTGGGCCTTTTCGATGGCGTTGGAGAGCATCGGGGCCTCGAGGGCCTCGTCTTCCTGCATGCCCAGACGGTCGACCACGCCGGCTATCTTCTCCGACCCGAAGAGGCGCATCAGCTTGTCCTCCAGGGAGATGTAGAAGGTGGAGCTACCGGGGTCGCCCTGGCGGCCGGAACGGCCGCGCAGCTGGCGGTCGACGCGGCGGGAGTCGTGGCGCTCGGTGCCGATGATGGCGAGACCGCCTGCCTTCTTGACGTCGGGCGAGAGCTTGATATCGGTGCCTCGACCGGCCATGTTGGTGGCGATGGTGACGGCCGAGGTCTGGCCAGCCTGGGCCACGATCTCTGCCTCACGCGCGTGCTCCTTGGCATTCAGCACGTTGTGCTTGATGCCACGGAGCCGCAGCATGCGGCTGAGGAGCTCGGAGGTCTCCACGTCAGTGGTACCGACGAGCACCGGGCGGCCGGCCTTGGAGAGCTCCACGACGCGGTTGATGACGGCGGCGTACTTGGCTTTCTTGGTCTTGTAGATGAGGTCCTCCTGGTCGTCGCGGATGACCGGACGGTTGGTGGGGATGACGACCACGTCGAGCTTGTAGATGCTCCAGAACTCGCCCGCTTCCGTCTCGGCGGTACCGGTCATGCCGGCGAGCTTGTGGTACATCCTGAAGTAGTTCTGCAGGGTGATGGTGGCGAAAGTCTGAGTGGCCGCCTCGACCTTGACGTTCTCCTTGGCCTCGACGGCCTGGTGGAGACCGTCGCTCCAGCGGCGGCCCTCCATGATACGGCCGGTACTCTCGTCGACAATCTTGACCTTGTTGTCCTCGGAGATGATATAGTCGATGTCCTTGGAGAACATGGCGTAGGCCTTGAGGAGCTGCTCCACTACGTGGACGCGCTCGCTCTTGAGGGAGAACTCTTCCATCAGGGCATCCTTCTTCTCCTGCTTCTCGGCGGCGGAGATGTCCTCGGCCATGATCTCGGCGGTGCGGGCGCCGACGTCGGGCAGGACGAAGAAGTTGTCGTCGTTGACCGAGCGGGCCAGCATGGCGTCGCCCTTGTCGGTCTTGATGACGGAGTGCTGCTTCTCGTTGATGACGAAGAAGAGGTCGTCGGTGACGACGGGCATCTCCTTCTCATTGTCCTGCATATAGTAGTTCTCGACCTTCTGGAGGAGGCTCTTGATGCCGGGCTCGCTGAGGTACTTGATGAGCGGCTGGTACTTCGGAAGTCCCTTGTGGGCGCGCAGGAGGAGCTTTCCGCCCTCGGCCTCGTCGCCTGCGGCAATGAGCTTCTTGGCTTCGTTCAGGCACTGGTTCACGAGGGTGCGCTGGCTGGTGTAGAGACGCTCGACGTAGGGCTTGAACTCCATGTACTGGGCGTCGTCCTCGGCCGCGGCCACCGGACCGGAGATGATGAGCGGGGTACGGGCGTCGTCGATGAGGACGGAGTCGACCTCGTCGACGATGGCGTAGTGATGCTTGCGCTGGACGAGGTCCTGGGCGCGGGTGGCCATGTTGTCGCGGAGGTAGTCGAAGCCGAACTCGTTGTTGGTTCCGAAAGTGATGTCGCAGTCGTAGGCGCGCTTGCGCTGGTCGGAGTTGGGCTGGTGCTTGTCGATACAGTCGACGGAGAGGCCGTGGAACATATAGAGCGGGCCCATCCACTCCGAGTCACGCTTGGAGAGGTAGTCGTTGACGGTGACCACGTGGACTCCCTTGCCGGCGAGGGCGTTGAGAAAGACCGGGAGCGTAGCGACGAGGGTCTTGCCCTCGCCGGTGGCCATCTCGGCTATCTTGCCCTGATGGAGAATCGTACCGCCGATGAGCTGGACGTCGTAATGGACCATGTCCCAGGTGATTTCGTTGCCGCCTGCCACCCAGTGGTTCTGCCAGACTGCCGTGTCGCCCTCGATGTGGACGAAGTCGCGGTTGATGCTGAGGTCGCGGTCGAACTGCGTCGCGGTCACCTCGATGAACTCGTTCTGTGCGAAGCGGCGGGCAGTGGACTTCATAATGGCGAAGGCCTCGGGGAGGATCTCGTCGAGGCACTTCTCGATGGCCTCGTCCTCGTCCTTGACGAGCTTGTCGGACTCGGTGGCGAGCTTCTCCTTCTCGGGCACCGGGAGGTCGCCCTCCAGGGCCTGGCGTATCTCTTCAATGCGGGCCTCGAACGGGGCCTCGACCGTGCGCAGACGCTCCCTGAGGCCCGCGGAGCGGGCACGGAGCTCGTCGTTGCTCAGCTTGTCTATAGAGTCGTACGCGGCCAGGATCTTGTCCAGGACAGGCTTGACCTGCTTCATGTCCCTGTCGGCCTTCGTACCGAAAAGCTTTCCGATAATGTTTGCTAATGCCATACTTTCTCTCTAGTGTTTAACTTGGTTTTCTCCATCCTTTCCATTCTCTCCACCGTTCTCTGCGCCGTTCTCTCCCTCCCCGCCCCAGGCTTCCTTTCGCTTACCCCGTCAAAGGCCTGCTTTCGCTTCCCTCGTCAAAGGCTTCCTTTCGCTTACCTCGTCAAAGGCTTCCTTTCGCTTACCCCGCCGATTACCCAGCCGACTACCCCGTCGATTACCCCGCAGGTCCGTCCTCTCCCTTTCGCTCGTCCAGGCGTCCGTCAAAGGGAGCCGTCGTCCTTGGTCTGCCCGGGCACTTACCCCGCAGGTCCGTCCTCTCCCTCGCTCGTCCAGACGTCCATCTCAGAGATCCGTCACCCCCGGTCTGCCCGGGCACTGCATCACCGTGATAAAGCCTGATCTCCCCGCCTCTGACCGGTCTCCAATCCACTACCGAACGGAAAAAACCATATTCGTGCAAATTTACTTATTTTCCCCCACATTAACAAAATCATTGCCCGAAGTTACAAACAAACTTCTCAACTGCCATTCTGTCAGTCCCCACTCCTCTACCACACCCTCCTCCTCTACCTCCTCTACCTCCTCTACCCCATCTGCCATTCTCTCTTCCGCATTCTTGTCCACTCCGTCCTCATGTCCACCCTCCGTCCCTCCCTTTCACTTTCTCTCTCTCCTCCTTCCTCTTTACCGATCCCTCGTTCACACCCCTCCCGCAATCTCCTCTGTATCATCTTCCACTCCCCTCCCCTCTTTATCCATCCACCGCTCCATTTTCCATTCCCTCTTCCGCCCCGTCGTCTGTGCCCTCCCCCACTTTCTCCAACAGCTGTTCACTCTTCCACCCTCATCCCCACTGTCTCCACCTCTGCTCCTTATTCCGTTCAACCCTCCACTCCCTTTTTCCGCTCCATCTTCCACTCCCCTCCCCACTTTATCCATCCTCCGCTCCATTTTCCATTCCCTCTTCCGCCCAGTCGTCCGTTCCCTCCTCCACTTTCCACACCCTCTGTTCCCTCTTCTATTCCGTCGTCCGTACTTTTTCCCCTCTTTCTCCACCAGCCTTCCCTTCCTGTCACCATGCCCGCAGGGTAAGGCCGGAATGGGGGTACCCTGCGGGAGTTTGCCCGCAGGGTAGGCCCAAAAACGCGGTACCCTGCGGGCAGCGCTTTCAATTGACAAAACAGCTGCAGCACTCAAGTGATTGATTGTATTGCAAATAATGTTTTCGCCCTAGTCAAAAACGAC
>Ga0310696_10004485_pt1 | contig 17125 bp, 10 predicted proteins | sample AusTroGonzalo_MG_4_FD_203885 | JGI IMG/M metagenome (GOLD analysis project Ga0310696, IMG submission 203885) | Bovine rumen microbial communities from tropical cattle in Woodstock, Queensland, Australia - Gonzalo_02 (v2) (version 2) | ecosystem: Host-associated > Mammals > Digestive system >...
ATAACCGAACAATCCCGTATAGCTACTGTTTTTCAATGTATAGTTTTCAATGGTCTTCCCGTTTCCGTCAAAAGTTCCCATAAAGCAAATGGTACTGGTATTTCCTATCGGCTCCCACGCGGCACCACCCAAATCGATACTGCCCGTAATGGTGTCCGATAATTTAAAGGCAACACCCTCGCCAAGTTTGGCAACCTCAATATAACTGTGCCCTGCTTCTGTTGTACGATGGAAGGTTTGATTCGAAGGCTCATAGTAGAAAACAGCGTTGCTGTTGATACAGTTTCTGAATTCTTCAAATTGTTCTTTGTTCTTAATAATCAACGCATCCATCAAAATATTGAGCGAGATCCGTTTATATGAAATGCCGTCCACTTTGGCGTTGAGGGTCGGCATACCTGCCATTTCTATATGTGCACTACAACCTGTTATGCTTAATGATGATTCTCCTTCGTTTAAAGCCCAAGTCACGCTATGATTGGCGCAACCGCCCATTGTAAAGTCGTTTTCTGTCAGGGCTACCGTTTCCGTACTGGCAAAGAACACTGGCGATGCTGTAGCCACCGATGCCGGAGTATAGCCCAATCCAACAAGACGCGGATACATATTCGTTTCGTATGTAAAGTTCGCACCCAGATCGCTGGCTGTCAAAGCACACATTTCCTGCGTGGTTTTTCCCGTTGCAAGATTGTCGTCCACCAACGTCATTTGGGTATCATAGAAACAGTTGGAATTGTCATCATTGGAAATGGCAACCATATTGTCACCCGACAATTGAGCGGCATTGTAGTTTTTTTCACATGTACTTTTACCCACATAAACGCCCGCCGCATATTGGGCATTTTTTCCTGTAATTTCTCCCACATTATAGGAGAACCGTACTGTACAACCAGAAAGATCACCTGCGGTTGCAGAACCAATACCCGCAACTCTGGCATCATTTTGCGACATCATAGGTAGAACGATGCGACCACTGTTCACACATCTGGTGATGGTTGCAGCAAGACCAATACCTGCTATACAATAGGAAAGGTTACCTGCAGTAATATTCCCATAATTGACACAACAATTGATTGTACCTCCAGTGGCACAAATACCTGCAATGTATTTTGAAGAACAATTAATCTCACCGGCATTCACACAGGAGTCAATAGTTGAATTGCTAGTGGCTGAACCCACAATACCGCCTATTCTACTATAATTGTACGTAGAATTAACACCTTCAATTCTGACTCCATTCGTACATTTTGTCACTCTGGAAGACTCTGAAATATATCCAACAATACCTCCGACCCTATGGTCTCCATTATAACTCGTATATCCCATACTTACCATTCCGTCTGTACCATTCAATGTTGTGCAATTAGAGATGGTACCACCATACAAGAAAGCACAAATGGCTCCACCAGATAAACCTCTTGAAATTCTTTCAACGGTTAATACTACATTCTTTATTGTGCCTCCTCTTACGGTACCGAACAAGCCAAAATAATCACGTTCCCATTGTTTAAAGTTACTGATGGTAAAATTCCCTCCATCAAAAGTACCTTTAAAACTACTGGTCTCGTTGCCTATCGGCACCCAGTTCACAGAAGTGCCATCGCCCATTGAGATATCAGCAGTCACTTTAAAGGTTGTTCCCTCTCCGCCAGCCGGCACGGCAACACCTTTATAGTAAAAAGTAGTACCCCTATTGATACATCTACGCAAACTGTCCAGATCGGAATAATTTGTCACTGTCAATTCGCCGGTTGGAGCCGGGATAGCCTGAATCAATTTGACGCGGTGATAGACCGAATCCCGGCCATTTTCATTTTTATATGCCGCCAAAATAATATTGCCACGTGTTCTGTCTGAATTGAGGGTGACCGTTTGCAAATTATTTGCATCGGGAGCCGATATGCTGGCGCCTGATGTTCCCTCAATTTTCCACTTGATTCCCCAGCCTGTACGAACGGTGAAATTGGCAGTTACGCTATCCACATTGTCTGTTTCGGTAAAATAGATGGGCAAGGCCAACGCCTTACTGATGGTCAGCGTATCCAGCCCTTTGATACGGGGATAGTATCCTGCTTCGCAAACCCAGTTGTCAGCAGAGAGAAAACCAGCTGTGGTCATCTGGTCAGTAGTGCGCGATTGACCGTATGTGCCTGCTGCGACAAAAGAACCGGAACGGGAAGGATCGTAGTATGCCCCACCGAATCGTGAAGTACGGCCCTGTACTCTTGCAATGTTGTAATGCGATGTTCTATTAGTAGTGTTATCAGGGAATGCTCCAACATACGTGAAATTACTATACAAATCGCCAGCGTTGAAACATCCAGCACCACATGAATAAGACACACCATAAATAGCACTGTTGCTATAACAATCGGATGTCTGGATAATTGTTCCGGCATTGAAACAATTGGTAACAGTGTTCCTGGCTGAAATACCACACAAATCCACTTTTGTAGCGCCTGCTCCACTCTCAATATTTCCAAGGTTATAGCAGTGGTCAATCGATATTGTACCAGAACTGCTGGGAACAATACCGGCAACATATCCGCCTGCGGCTTTAATTGTTCCTGTATTGAAACAATATTGATAAGTAATGGTGCCATTCAACCTGCCAGCTATACCTCCACAAACAACATTGTATGAATTGCTTGTCGTTATGACATTTCCTCTATTAGCACAATTTAAAAGAGAGACAGACAGGGTAGTATTATCTTTATTTTGTCCTATGAGACCACCTACATAGGCACTATTGGTTGAAATATTTCCCCAGTTTTCACAGTTAGTGAGATTATTCCTATTACTGCCAACTTCCCTTATTATGCCACCGATGACTGTTGTTACAGAAAGATTGTTTTTGTTGGAACTATTGCTAATGTTGCATGTATAATCCCCTATAGCCGTTTCAAAAATCAGACCACCTTTGATAACGCTGCTGCTATCTGCATGACAGTTGTCCACCGTACCACCCCTCATTGAATAAATGAGTGCAGCATAAGTAGCAGAACGCACTTGGCGAATGGTAAGATTTTTAATAGTGGCACCTTCCGTATATCTGAAGAAAGCATATTGAGGAGTTCCATACGTCCAACCTTTAACAACGTGTTCGCCACCGTCGTAAGTTCCTTTGAAAGGAACATCGGAACTGCTACCGATACTCATCCAATTGCTAGTGGGCATCGTAATATCGGCGGTCTGCAGGAAGTGAGTATTTGCACCGTAGGCGGGGACATTAAAATGCTTGAACAAAAAAGCTACTCCTGTATTGATACCGTCTCTGAAATTGGTCAAGTCAGTAAGGTTGTCAATCGAGAAGGGGTTGGTAGCTGTACCTATATAGGGAGCCTTGTCGAACTGCAAGGGATAGACACGGTTGTAGGTAACGCCATTGTCCTCCATAGAGGCTTTGGCCAGCACGTAACTCTGGCCGTCAATAGTGATGGTGTTGCCCGAACACGATGCAGCACCCACCGTTTCGATAAGCGTCCAGCTAACACCGGCGCCACCGCCCAAAGTAACCGAACTCACGGAGTTCAGGTTATAGAGAGTACTTCCCGAAGGCAGAATCAGCGGCACCACCGAGAGATAGACGGTGGGGTGGGTACTGGGGTCAAAACCTGCAAGGTTAATATGGGGGTAGAGGCCGCTGCCGGAGACTGCAAAGCCTGTGGGAGCCCAGCTACCGGTGATCATTTCGGAGGTTTCAATACCGAGGCCAAGTGTGTTGGGCGAGGCCATCACCACCATCTGCCGGTCGTAATATACATTTTCAATCTGGGTAAGGAGACCCTTGTCCTCACCAATGGCACCGCCGCTGAAAGCCGTGGCACGCACTATCATGGCAGACATGGAGTTGGTGATGGAGTTCTCGCCAGGCGTGTTGTTAATGAAACCAATCAAACCACCCACCTGGTTATTACCCGTCACCAAACCGCTGGTGTAGCAGGTGGAGACGGTTGTACCGCTCTGTATCTGGCCAATGAGACCGCCGGTGTAGTTGGCACTGTTCTGCACGGTGCCAGAGAAGAAGCACTTCTCAACGGAACCCTGCGTGGCCAGACCAATAAGGCCGCCGCAGTTGTTGGTGGGAGCGGTGGCGGTATTGGAAATGTAGCTGTTCACCACACCGAGGTTCTTCACTTCCGCATGGTTGCCGGTGCAGCCGAAGAAGCCAGCATCGCCGTCGGCCTTGCTCACGAACACGCCGCTCACGAGGTGGCCGTCGCCATCGAAGGCACCGTCGAACGGGTGTTCGGGCGAATTACCCAACGTGGGCCACTCCGTCCATCCGGAAGCGAGCACACCGTCGCAGGAGGCCACGTCGCCGTCGCTCAGAGAGATGTCGGCAACGAGTTTGAAGAACTTACCCTGTCCCGCATTGGGGATGCTATAGGAAGTAGCCGTGGTAGTATAGGTGGAGTCCGTCGGGTTAAAGTAGAACGTTCCGCCTGCATTAATACGCGTTGCGAGGGTGGTCAGATGTGCCTTCCGGCCTATGGGGAAGGGGTTGGCTTCCGATCCATCGGGCGTTTGCGCTTTCGCAAAGGGGAGGAACAAGGCCATCGCCATCACCATTATCACTGCAATTTTCATGAATCCAAAAGGTCTCGTCGCTTTCATAATTAATTGTTTATTATTATTTGTTAATTATTTCCAAAATACGATATAGGGGGAGTAATTATAACATATTGATTTTCAATATATTGAAAATTTCTTCTATATAATCTAAAGAGGCCAGAAAGAAGTGTAAATGAGGATGTTCCACTTTGTGAGGGGGTGACAAAACAAGCACTATTTCGGAAAAAAATGTATTGTCGTAAGCGTAGCCGAGGATACCGCCCACATAGGAGCCGGTGGCCTCCACGTCGGCGCAGTTGGTGGAGGTCTCCAGCTGCACCTGTACTTCGGCAGAGCCGATGAGACCGCCCACCTTGTTGGCACCCGTGATGGTACCGGTGACCAGCACTTGGCCGACGGCGGTATTCAGGGTGGCGTAACCGATGATACCACCGACACAGTCAGCACCGGTGATATTTACACTCTTGAGAAAAAAGTTGGAGATGTTGGCACTGCTCGCGTAACCGAAGAGGCCGACGTTGTCGCTGCCGGGCAGGTTGAGCGTGAGGTTGGAGAGGGTGTAGCCACCGCCTTTGAACACGCCCTTGAAGGGAGTGGTTGCTGTTCCGATGGGCTGCATAGCCACGCCTGCGAGGTCAATGTCCTGGCAGACACTGAAATAGACACCTGCATAATCGGTGCCGCCTGCTACGGTATTGGCAAGGGTCTGCATATCAGCCGCTGTGGCAATCTGATATGGTGCCTCTTCTGTACCGAGACCGCCGCTGTACTGGGCGAACGTGTTAGCCGAAATTCCCACGAGCAGCATAAATACTGCAAGGAGGTGCAACATGAAACGATTTCCGTTCTGACAATTTCTGTAGGCTTTTTTCAAAGTGTTGTTGTATCTTTATTTTATTTTTATTTTCGGTGGTTATTCTAAGCACAAAGGCCGGAACTCTTCTTGGGAAGAATTCCGGCCCGTCATCATATTACAACACAGAAACCGCCTTTGGGGGAGGTATCCATGTTAGCAGCATCAGGGCGTTTTTGAAAATTTGCAGATTTCCTACCAAGTTGATGCTATAATATGTGATTTTGTACTTATTATGCCATAGTCAGTGGTTTTGGTTTATAAGATTATATGTTTATGTATTTATATCATGAGAACAAAGGTGGGGCGGACATCCAGAAAGCCCTGAAAAAAATAGGACATCCACCCTCCTTCGTAGTTTCTAACATTTGCTTGTTTTGCATAGATTCTCTTTATCTATCTGCTACATAAATGACAATAAAAAAGCGTGAACTAACCTGTCGGCAGGAGGCTCTGCAATGCCCAACGCCCAAACAAGTATGCCACGCTATATATATAGTATGAATCGTGGATTTCTTGCTTTTACGTCTTTGGGCGTTTGAAAATTTTGCAGATTTCCTGTCCAGACCTAAAGCAACAATCGCTTTGATATATGTCAATAAAACCTTTGAGAATAAGCGAGTTATGCAAGATAGGGAAGATTAGAAGACATCACATTTCAAGTTTGCAAAAATACGTTTTTTTTTGTTCATTTTTACTGATTACCAACAAAATCTGCCAAATTTCAGTTTTTTTCACTAAAATTATGCTGGGAGGGGCAAACTGCGTCCCGCAGTTTGAACGCATGACTCATCTGCGAGGACGCATGACTCATCTGCGAGGACGCATGATCCATCTGCGGGGACGCAGATGGCTACAATCGTGACAGGGGAACAAACTGCGTCCCCGCAGTTTGTGTGATAGGTGATAGGTGGTATGGATTGCTATCTATTGTGAGTTAATTTTAAAACAATATATTTATCCGAAATATTTCCTATAAAATTCATAATTTTCATATAAAAATTTTTATATTACTGTTTAATAATAAAATAAAAAAAATATCAGAATATATAAAAAATTGTTTTTATAGTGTATTTTTGCAGCCGTAAAAATACAAGGAAAAAATGGAAATAAATGGCATTACCTACCATATATATAATATATGTATGTTGGGGATTCCGGCCGCTCTCTGCGTTCGTGGCGGAATGGTGCGGTACACAAGGGTAAAAAGGAAAAAGGAGGATACTTATGGAAACATCGGATGAAAGAAGGAATGAAAGTGCGGGCACGGAGAGTGTCACTTTTGAGGAGATCAGGCAGATGCAGCGGAATAATGAGCTGCGGGCGGAACGAGACCGGATTGAGAGGCAGCGTATGGCTGAAGAACTCAACCGACAATTTGCCGAAACCGCCCAACTGATAAAGGAACTCAGAGAAGGAAACAAGGAGCTCAAGGAAAGCTACAAGGAGCTCAGGGAAAGCCAAATGGAAACAGACCGGATGATAAAGGAGAACGCCAAACAGATGAAGGAGACGGACCGGAAGCTCAAGCAGATGTCCTACCAGTTCACCACACAATGGGGGCATGTGCTGGAGGAGGTGACGAAGCCCTCGGCTCTCAGGCTGTTCAAGGAGATCGGCATTGACATCGACCACATCTACAAACTGGACAACATACCCGAAGAGAAAAGACGGAAGTTCTGAATAGCCTTCAAAGCATGGTGGCCATCTGCGAGGACGCAGATGGCCACCATCGTGACAAGGGGCAAACTGCATCCCCGCAGCTTGTGTGTTTGCGGGGACGCAGATACCTCCATTACTTGCTACTTGAGTATTTTCAGGAATTCTACGGTGAGGTCCCAGCATTTCTTCACCGTGGCGATTTCCAGTTTCTCGTCGGGAGAGTGGACACCGCGGAGAGTGGGGCCGTAGGAGACCATGTCAAGTCCCGGATACTTCTGGGAGAAGAGGCCACATTCGAGGCCGGCGTGAATGGCCTTCACCTTCGGCTCCTCGCCGTTGAAGACGTTGTGATAGGCATCCACCAGCGTTTTCAAAGCTTCTGAATTGGTGTTCGGCTCCCAGCCCGGATAGCCGTCAGTGTTCTCCACCTCAGCCCCGATCATGTAGAAGCAGGCGGAAACGCGGTCAACCGCGGCCTTCTTCTTTGATTCGACAGAACTGCGCTGGCTGGTGCAGAAGACGATCTTGTCTTCCTTCACTTTCACAGAAGCGAGGTTGGACGAGGTTTCAACGAGACCCGGAATGTCCTGTGACATGGCGAAGACTCCGTGAGGGCACACGTAGATGGCGTTGAGCACGTCAATGGCGGTGTACTCGCCCCAAACTTTCTTGGGCAGGTCGGCCTTCTCCAATGTCACCTTCACGCCCGGGTCGGTGGCGTGGAACTCGTTCTGGAGAATCGGGGTCATCGAATTTATGTAGGCCTCAAACTCCTCCACAGCAGCTGCCGGCACGGTGACGACAGCCCAGCCTTCACGGGCGATGGCGTTGCGGAGGTTGCCCGCGTCCATCGTGGCGATGCGGATGTCGTACTCGCGGTAGGCGTTCCAGAGGATACGTCCGAGCACCTTGACGGCGTTGCCGCGACCCTTGTTGATGTCGTCACCGGAGTGGCCGCCGAGAAGACCACTCACCATCACCTTGTAGGCGACATCGGTCTTGTCAGCATCCTCATACTCACAGTCGATGGTGGCGAGGGTGTCCTGGCCGCCGGCGCACCCGATGAAGATCTCGCCCCAGTCCTCGGAGTCGAGGTTGAGGAGCATCTTGCCCTTCATAAAGCCCGGTTTCAGTTCGAAAGCGCCGGTGAGGCCGGTTTCTTCATCCACGGTGAAAAGGCATTCAATGGGACCGTGCTCCACATCCTTGGAGGCGAGCAGCGCCAGCTCCATGGCCACGCCGATACCGTCGTCAGCACCGAGGGTGGTGCCTTTCGCCTTCATCCATTCGCCATCGACGTATGACTGGATAGCGTCTTTCTCGAAGTCGAAATCGACATCGGAGTTCTTTTCACACACCATATCAATATGGCTCTGGAAAATCACGGGGGTGACATTCTCCTTGCCGGGGGTGGCGGGCTTGCTGATCAGCACGTTGCCGATCTCGTCACGCTTGGTGGGAAGTCCCAGCTCCTCCCCTACTTTCATCAGCCATGCGGTCATCTTCGCCTCCTTCTTCGACGGGCGGGGCACTTTGCAGATTTCTTCAAAATAGTGGAACACCAGTTCCGGTTCTAACTTTACATTGCTCATAATTATAGATTTTTGGTTTTACATGTCGAAACGAGGGCGCAAAGATACGACAATTTTTTTCCTATTTTTGCACCGCAATCTGCAATCATCATAAATTGCATTAAATTTGCAACGTTCCAACTATGTAACTTGGTGAACCTGACAAACTTTATAAACCTTCAACTATGAAAATATTGTTCGTCTGTTTGGGAAACATCTGCCGCAGTCCGATGGCGGAGTTCATTATGAAGAAGATGGTGGCGGACGCCGGCCTGTCGGAACAGTTTGAAATTGCGTCGGCGGCGACTTCCACGTGGGAGATCGGCAACCCCGTCTATCCGCCGGCACGCCGGAAGCTGGCCGAACACAACATCAGCTGCAAGGGCAAGACCGCCCGCCAGATGACCCGCAGCGATTACGACTACTACGACCTCATCATCGGGATGGAGCAGAAGAACCTGCGCGACATCAAGGCCATCACCGGCGAGGACCGGCTGGGCAAAATCGTCCGGCTGATGGACTTCACCGACACGCCGTACGACATCGCCGACCCGTGGTACACCGGCGATTTCGACGCCACATGGAACGATGTCACCAAAGGGTGTGCGGCCCTGATTGAAAAGTACAAAAAGGGCGAACTTCCGACCTTATAAAACTTCGGACAGTTTGCTGTTCTTCACGCTCGCTCGGACCGATTTTGCAGCCAACGACGCAGAAGGAATGTACAGAAATAAGGGAAAGTATAAAACTTTCCGTTGAATCCAATATTCTTACGGCATAGTTTGATGCCATATCTGACATCGGGATAAGAGTCACTCTTGATCAGGTTATTGAGCGAAGCCGATACTTTGTCATTGGCCTTGACCTCTACAGGGATCAAGCTGTCGGCATCGCGCAGGAAAAAGTCCATCTCCAACTGCGCATTTTCCTTTTTATAATAATAAATAGGATACCCCATCTTCACAAGTGCTTCTGAAACAATATTCTCATATACAGCACCTTTGTACACACCAAGATTTTTATTTCGCCTCAAATCCTGCGCCGATTCTTCGTCCAAGTTAGCCATCAGCATTCCATTGTCGTGGTAATAGATTTTATATTTTGCACTGTTGTAATTGCCTTTCAGGGGAAGTTCTGGAAAATTGAGACAATGGCAGACGTTCACAATGCCGGCATCACGCAGCCAGTCCACACAACCCACATACTCCCGATTGCGGGCATGGGCGGCCACTTGGGTGATTTGGAATTTTTTGTTTTCCTTGGACAGGAAAAATGGGATATGGCGATATACATTTTTGATTTTCGCCTTATCCATCCCCTGCGCATATTTGGTTATATCTTCTTCATAATCAGCAACAAGCTGGCGTTGCATTTCAAGAATCCCTGAAAAATTGTCTGTTTCAATAAACTGTTTCACGATTGCTGGCATACCTCCCACCACGGCATATTCAAGGAACAGATTATTCATCACATCCATTTCAACGATGGAGAAAGGGGTAAGGGTTTCAAGGTGTTGATATAGGTCGTTGACATGTTCTTCTGTATAACCTTTTGCCCATAAGAATTCCTCAAAATCAATGGAATACATTGTAAAATCCGTCTTGTAGCCCACACTATTGGAGGTGATGTCCTTGTAATTCAGGCCCATCATAGAACCCGAGCAGATGACATCGTACCGTCCATCCTCGCTGAAAAATTTGAGGCTGGTGGCGCAGTCGGGAAATTCCTGCAGTTCATCGAAGAAAATGAGCGTATCATCCGGCACGAAGCGGAAAGTTGGATTCAGGAAGGAGAGCTGTTTGGTGACTGCATCTGCAGAGTAACCTTGTGAAAATGCCTGTTTGAACTCAGGATGGGTGATGAAATTAACCTCAATAAAAGAGGCATATTGTCCTCCGAACTCTCTGATAGAAAATGTCTTACCAACTTGCCGTGCACCTCTGACGACCAAGGGCTTGTGTTGGGGGAGCTGCTTCCACTGTTGCAAATAGCTGTCAATCTTGCGTTTCATACAAAAATCACACATTTTATGAACCAAATTTTCGGCAAAATTACACATTTTATGAATATAAAATACTATTGATTTACACGTTTTATGAAAAATTTCCAACACGCTTCTTCCACTCGAAAAAACGTAAGAATGTGGTACTGGATTCTCCTGAGATGGAGGATCAGATGATTGACGACTGGCTGAATATGCGGACGCGCAAAGTGAAACGCCTGCTCAAGAAAGCCGGACGGAAATTTTAGTATTCACCGCATTATTGTCTTTTTTTCAGCGATTTTTGTCAAAAATGAGGTAAAAAAAGCATCTTTTGCATTGAAAAAGTTGTATTTTTGCCCCTCGTTTTTGTATGATGTAAAAATCTAATCAATCCAATATGACAAAGAAATTATTCTTTTTTATTACACTGATTACCAGTGTCTTATTCGTTACTGCGCAAACATTTTCACAGCATCGCGGGGAGCAGCCCTACGTTGTTTCCTATGCACAACCCCAGCCGGGTGTGCATCAAATCACCTTTGAGATGATGAATGTGGCGGTGGAAGATGTCACCCTCAACGGTGTTACATACAGCCGCATTGATCTGGGCAATGTGCCTGTCACCGAAAAGAGAGGCTGGGCGGAGCTGCCGATTCTCAGCGCCAGCATCCAGCTGCCGAACGACCGTGATGTGGAAATGGAAGTTTCCACGCCAATCGTGGCCGTCATCCAGCTACCCAATCCGATGGTTCCTTCCCGCGGCACCATCTACCGCAACCAGGATCCGAACACGATTCGGTACGAAATCGCACCCGAGTCCCGCACTTTGGAACTTTACCCTGCCGACATCGCCACGATGGAAAGCCCGTTCATTGTCCGTGACGTGCGCGGCACCACTGTCCGTGTGATGCCGTTCCGCTACCGCAGTGCAGCCAACACCCTTGAGTATTACCGCACCATCACGGTGACGCTGCGTGAGACGAACCGTCCCGCCACCAACCCGCTCACCCGCACCGACATCCGCCCCAACCGCGAGGCCATCGGCATGTACCGGAGCCTTTTTCTCAACTATGAACCCTCCCGCGACGCCCTCGCACAAAGCGAGAAAGGCGACATCCTCGTCATCACTCCCGCCACCTACCAAAATGACATCGAACCCTACATCCAGTGGAAAAAAGAGATGGGGTACAACGTGACGAAGGAGGTGGTGACTTCCGGTGCCAACGTCACCAACACAGTTCAGACCGCCTACAACAACAATGCCAATCTGATGTACGTGCAACTGGTGGGCGACTGGGCCGACATCAAATGCAACACCGTCACGGTGGACGGTGCCGCCGCCCCCGCCGACCCGAAAATGGGCTGCGTGGCCGGCAACGACAATTATCCCGACATCGCCATCGGCCGCTTCTCCTGCAACAACGCCGCCCAGCTGGCAGTGCAGATCAACAAGACCATCAACTATGAGAAGACCCCGAACATGGATGCCGGCTGGCGCGAAACCTTCATCGGCATCGGTTCCGCCGAAGGTAGCGGCACGGGCGACGACGGCGAAATCGACTACACCCACATCCAGCGCATCTACAGCGAACGTCTGGCCGATTTCACCTATCTCACAGAAAACGGCAACTATGGCAACAGCGCCAGTGCCAACACTTTGGCTGGTCACGTCAATGCCGGTGCCTCCACCATCGCCTACTGCGGCCACGGTGACGAGACCTACTTTGTGACCACCAACTACAGCAATACCAACGTCAATGCCTCCACCAACGGCGACCGTCTGCCCTTCATCGTGTCGGTGGCTTGCGTGAACGGCAAGTTCAACCGCAGCGGCGGCGACTGCTTCGCCGAGGCGTGGCTGAAGAAAGAGAACGGCGGCGCCGTCGTGACCCTGATGTCCACCATCAACCAGCCGTGGACGCCCCCGCAGCGCGGCCAGGACTACTTCTATGACATTCTCGTCGGCGGTTTCGACTACACCCAGTACAGCAACCAGAACGGCATCAACACCGAAGAACAGCGTACCCACTGGGGTTCCATTGTGGTCAACGCCTTCACCCTCTCCCTCACCGAAAGCAACACCAGCAGCGACTTGGAGACATTCCAGACTTGGACCACCTTCGGTGACGCCTCCTTGCAGCTCCGCACCAAACAGCCCGACCTCCTCACACTGTCGAGCCGCAACCTGATGTCAGGAGTTCCGTTCATCACCACAGTGACCGCCAACGGGCAGCCCGTAGCCGATGCGCTCGTCTGCATCTCACAGGATGACAACTACTTCAGTGCCTATACCGATGCTGCCGGCTCTGTCAGCATCCCGCACGAGTTCACCGCTGGCGACGTCCTGCTGGTCGTCACTGCCTTCAACACCACCACCATCTACGAAACCATCAGCTGCACTGCCAGCGACGTGCCGTACCTGACTTTGGCCAGCTACAGCCCCAACATTGTCACCGCCGGTGAGACACCGTTCCTCACCCTTTCGATGAACAACTTGGGCGGCATCGCCACCGACAACGACGCCACCGTGACGCTCACCTGCGACGACCCGCTGCTCACCATCACTGACGGGACGGGCTACGCAGCACCGATGCCTGCCTTCAACGGCACCTGCACCATGAACAACGAATTCCAGATAGCAGTTGACGAAAACACCGAAACTGGCCACGAGTTCACGATGACATGGACGGCCACCTTTGAAAACTACAGCTGGAACGGCACGTTCAGCCTCATCGCCATCGGCAACGACTGCACAGCACCTGACGGACTGGCTGTCAACGCCAACGGCAGCAACGCCGTCCTGACCTGGGAAGATGAATCCACCATCGAAACCGTTACCATCACCGACGATGTGGAAAGCCACACCTACGGCACTATCAACTCACCCGGCACCGTTGGCTGGACTTATATTGATGGTGACAATGCCAATACCGGAACTTTCCAAACCGTTGAATTCACCAACGAAGGACAGAAGATGGCCTTCATCGTGTTGGATGCAACCCAGATGTCGGGCAATTCCACCATCAATGCCCACTCCGGCAACCAATTCTTCGGCGACGCATACGTATCTAACGGGCAGAACGATGACTGGATGATCAGTCCCGAACTCAACTTCTCCAGTCCCTTCACCTTCTCGTTCTGGGCACGCTCCTACTCCAGCAACTATTCCAACGAACAGTTCACCGCCGCCTACTCCACGTCCGGCAACAATGCCAGCGACTTCACCGCCCTCAGCAACAGCGTGACCACCACTGCCACGTGGACCGAATACAGCTATACCGTTCCTGCCGAAGCCAGATATGTGGCCATCCACTGCACCTCCAACGACCAGTATATCTTCTGCGTGGATGACATCACCATTAGCGGCGAAAGCGGCATGGGCAGCCACTACAATATTTATCGTAATGGCGAACTCATCGCCGAGCACGTGACTGGCGGCACTTTCACCGACCATAACCTCCCCGACGGGACCTACTGTTATACCATCACCCGCGATTGCGGCAGCGGCTTCGAGTCTCCGGAATCCGAACTGGCCTGCGTCACCATCGGGACTCCTGTTTCCGAACCTTGCGACATCCCCACCGGCCTCACCGCCACCACTTACGGCAGCCAGATCGGGCTCTCATGGGATGCCGTTGACAACGCCATCGCCTACAAGGTCTATCGTAACGGCAGCATGTTTGCCACCACCCAGACCAACTCTTACACCGACGCCAATGTGACCGCCAATACCCCGTATGCCTACGCGGTGAAAACCGTCTGCTCGGGAGGCGAGTCCGGATACTCCAACACGGTGAACGGGATGACGGCTATCGGCAGCTACAGCGACAGTGAAATCCGCATCTATCCGAATCCCGCACGCAACGTGCTGAACATCGAAGGTGACAATCTGAAAGAAGCCGCCCTCTACTCCGCCATCGGGACGCTGGTACAGAGAACCGAACTCAACGGAAAGAGCACCAGCCTCAACGTCAGCGGACTTACAAAGGGCATCTATTTCGTAAGAATCATTACCTCCGACAGCAACATCAGCACCCGCAAGGTGGTGATAGAATAATGAACTTCTCCGACGGGGAACGCAGACTTCAACTGTTGGTAAGAGGCTACCTCTTAAACTTTATGACTTTATAACTTGATGAACTTGCAACTAATTTTGTATTTTTGCACCTTTATTTAGAAATTAGAAATAGTAGGTGCATTTTGAGATGGATTTTCCGTGGAAAGTTGAAGAGCTGATTCCCCAAAGGAATCCTATCATATTGGTAGATAGATTATTAGAAAGCAATGAAAATTTATCCGTTTCGGATTTTCTGATTCGGAAAGATTGTGTTTTTGTTGAAAACAACCGGCTCGTTTCGGCGGGTCTGATGGAGAATATTGCCCAAACCTGCGCCCTCCGTATCGGCTACTTGAACCGCGGACAGCGTGTGCGGATTGGCGTGGTCGGCGCCGTCAAGAATTTCTCTGTCGGTAGATTTCCCGTTGTTGGCGAGACGTTGAACACTACCGTGAAAGAAGTTCTTTACGTGGACCCAGCGCTGGTTGTCAGCGCCGAAACACGCGTGGGAGATGATACCATCGTCAACTGCGAAATGAAAGTTTTTCTGACCGATCAAGAAGGATAGAATGGGAACGAAAAAGAGTGCTATGATTTTCAATATCGGTGACAATATCGTTTCCCCACTGGGGTGGACAACTGCGGAAAACTGGTCGGCAGCTGCTGCAGAACAGACTGGTTTGCGTCCGTATTCGCACCATTTCGGTCTGCCCGAACCTTTCTTCGCTTCCCTCTTGGATGAGGATATCTTGAATGAGAGATTTTCAAAACTTCCTTATAATCAGGAAGAAAATTATACAAAGGTGGAAAAAATGGCCATCCTTTCGGCTACGGACGCTTTGGCAAATGCCGGAGTCAATCCCGCTGATCCGCAGGTCGTTTTTGTTTTTTCCACCACCAAAGGCAATGTGGAGCTGTTGGAAGACCTTCGGGGCTACGAGCCGGAACGTCCCTATTTGTGGCGTTCGGCGCAGCTGGTGACCCGCCATTTCGGCAATCCGAATGAGCCGGTGGTCGTGAGCAACGCCTGTATTTCGGGCTGTGCCGCCCAAGTGGCCGCCGCCCGCCTTCTGCAATCCCACGATTACCGTTACGCCGTCGTCATCGGGGCGGACGTGCTCTCCAAGTTCATCATTTCCGGCTTCCAGTCCTTCAAGGCGCTGTCGCCGGAGCAGTGCCGTCCTTTCGATGCTGACCGCACGGGGCTGAACCTCGGCGAGGCGGCGGCCACCATCGTCTATGCCCGCAACCGCGCCGACATTCCTGCCGGAAAACCCTGTCTGTGCCTCACCGGCGGCGCTATATGCAACGATGCCAACCACATTTCTGGACCGTCGCGTACGGCGGAAGGACTTTATGCCGCTGTTTCGCAAGTGCTTGACGGATTCGATGTTACCGACCTCGCTTTCGTCAACGCCCACGGCACGGCCACCCGCTACAACGACGATATGGAGTCGGTGGCAATGGAACGTGCCCACCTCACCGACATTCCCGTCAACAGCCTGAAGGGCTACTTCGGCCACACGCTCGGTGCCGCCGGAGTCCTTGAGGTGATACTCTCCACGCAGGAACTGCTGCATCACCGCGTGCTCCGGACCGTTGGGTGCGAAAACCCCGGTACCGCCGCCGCCGTCAAGGTGGCACAACAGCCGATGGAGACCAGTAAAACCGCCTTCCTGAAGATGATTTCAGGTTTCGGCGGCGGTAATGCGGCCCTGCTCGTCACCGTAGGCGAACCACCCGCTGCTGCGGAAAAAGCCGAAGCTGCCGGCGAACCACGCATCCTTGCGGAAGCCACCATCGGTGACACTTCCGCAATTCTTCCCGACGGAACACGGCTTTCATCCACATCCTCCGATACGAAACAGTGGCTCAGTGAGTTATACAACCATCTGGGAATGGCTTATCCCAAGTTTTTCAAGATGGACTGCCTGTCAAAAGCCGGTATCCTGGCCGCCGAAATGGTGATGCGTGCCGTCGGGCAAGCTAATGAGGAGCTGAAAAACGACTGGGGCGTGGTCTGTTTCAACAGCGCCGCCTCCCTCGACGACGACCGCACCTATCAGGCCACCATCCAAAATCCGGAAAACTACTTCCCGAGCCCGTCCGTCTTCGTCTATACTCTCGCCAACATCGTGGCCGGAGAGATGGCCATCAAGTACAAACTGCGTGGCGAAACCTCTTTTTACATATCGGAACATTTTGACAAAGAGAAACTTAAAAAAGCTGTTGCAGATATTTTTGCCCAAACCAATGCCAAACACCTGTTGGCTGGCTGGGTCGATTATGACAACGGCCACTGCAACGTACAACTCTTTGCATTTGAAAACTGAAAACTGAGAATTGAAAACTGAAATCAAATTATAGAAAAATAAAAAGTATTAATTATTAATTTCTAATTTCTAATTATATAAGAATGGAAC
>Ga0310696_10004486_pt1 | contig 17124 bp, 10 predicted proteins | sample AusTroGonzalo_MG_4_FD_203885 | JGI IMG/M metagenome (GOLD analysis project Ga0310696, IMG submission 203885) | Bovine rumen microbial communities from tropical cattle in Woodstock, Queensland, Australia - Gonzalo_02 (v2) (version 2) | ecosystem: Host-associated > Mammals > Digestive system >...
GGGGAGATTATGCGTTTTTTGACCTTATAATGTAGCATTTTTTGTTCAAAAATCAAGGGGGCGCCCTTCTTTCTTCCCGATCGACGGGGGCGCTCCGAAGAAATGCCTGTTTTCAGAGAGGCGGGCGCCCGTCCCGGGACCGGGGATCATGCGGCGTCCGCACGCTCGAAGCCGTTTCCAGCCTGTCTGTACTGAATATTTTGTCGTTTTTTCGCTTCACGGGGTTGAAAAACGGCGGATATGGTGTTAAAGTAGAGGATCATAAAACAAATGCAACTTAAAAAAACGTTTTTTTGAGCGGCGGAAGGAAAGATGACCGGCATCTCTCCCGCCTCAAAAAAAGATGGAACAAGCTATGAACGGTAAAATAACCTTGTCGACTTCACCGAAAAAAACGGTTTCCTATACCATCAAGAATCCGATCATCCCCCAGGGGGGCGGACAAAAACGGAATGCGCCCCCGCCCATCGGACCGGAAATCGGTCCCGATCCGCGCAGCTCCATCGGCGCCCGCATCGCCATGGCCGAACTGCCCCTCATGAAGTCTGAGAGCGGCATTCTGTTCGACTTCAGCTATGGCTACCGCGTCAGATTCCCGGACGGAAAAAAGCAGTACAAGCTGCGCGTGTACGACCTGGACAGCGGCATACTGCTCGAAGAACACATGCACAACGGCGGAGACTTCATCGTCGGCCAGAACAAGTTTTTCGTGCGTTACCGCCTTGAAGCATACGTGGACGATAAACTCGTCTTCGAACACGACTACAACTGCGAAGACCGGGATGTCTGCATCATCATTCCCGACGGCGGACTCGGCGACAACCTCGCCTGGCTTCCCTATCTTGAGAAATTCCGCGTGTACCGCAAGGCGAAAGTCACGGCGGTCATCGGCGAATGGATGATCCGCCTCTGCCAGCCGCTCTATCCCGGCCTCAAGTTCATCCCGCTCGGAACGAAACCCGCTCTCCGTTTCCCCTATGCGATCTATTTCTGCGGCATTTTCGAAGCGGATCGCAAGGCGTGGCGTCCCGTCGAGCATCAATATCTCGGCATGCAGAGATCCGTGGCGCAGATCCTCGGGCTTCCGCACGAAGACCTCAAGTGCCGCATCCCGCTCGGTTCCCCGCGCCCCGTGAAGGAACCCTATGTCTGCATTTCCACGATGGCCACGAACCCGACAAAATACTGGAACTTCCGTTCCAACATGAAGCTGAAGGATCCCGACGGATGGAACATCCTCATCCGCTGGCTCAAGTCCTACGGCTACCGCGTTTTCGTGCTGGACCGCGATGATGAGCTTTTCTTCACGCAGAAGCACATCTACCGCATCCCGAGCGAAGCGGAAGACCTCACCGGCCGTATCCCCATCACCGAACGCATCCACTACCTTGAGCATGCCGACTTCTTCGTCGGACTCCCCAGCGGCCTCGGCTGGCTCGCATGGAACTGCAATATCCCCGTCGTCATGATCTCCGGCTTCACCATGCCGAACTGCGAATTCCCCACGCCCTACCGCGTGACCAATTTCCTTTTCTGCCACGGGTGCTGGAACGACACGAATTTCTTCTTCGACCCGAAGGCGCCAGTGTGGTGTCCCCGTCACGTCGGCACTCCGCGCGAGATCGAATGCACCAGGGCCATCACGCCGAAGATGGTGCAGGAAACCATCATGCGCATCCCCGCCTTCCAGCGGCATGTCGCCAAGCTTGCGGAACAGGAGACTCTGGAGGAACTTCGCGCCCATGCGTCCGAACCGGGCGCCGCCAGCACCCTGAAGGTCCTCCCCCCAAGAGCGCAAAAAAAAAAGCCCTGATGATCCCGGAGCAGGAAAAAAGGCGTGACGCCACGATCCTGCTCCCGGTCTACCGCGCCAACCCGGATTTTCTCTGGACAACCCTTGATTCCGTCCTCCGTGTCGCGCAGACGCAGGGCAACACCGAGGTCATCCTCTTCAACGATTGTTCGCCGGACGATTCGCAGCGGATCATCGACGAATACGCCTCCCGATACCCGGACATCATCCGGAAAATGAAATCCGAGCGCAATCTCGGCGTCGGCAACGCCCGCACTGCAATGTGCAAGGCCGCCCGCGGACGCTACATCCTTTCGTTCGATCAGGATGACATCATGCTTCCGTTCGACCTCGGCGGCGTGATCGCCATGATGGATGCGAATCCGCAGTATGCCGCCAGCTATTCCCGGAAATTCCTCTTCAACGAAAACGGGCTCACCGGCGAAGTCCACGGCGGCAGCCTTTCCGAGTTCAATGCCTTCTTCACTCCGAAGATCAACATCAACGCCATGGTCATCCGCGCTGAAGCCCTCGCCGCGCACGAATATTTCCGCCCAGTCCCGAACTGCGCCATCAACGACGACGTCTTCCTCATGATCCGTCTCGCCGCCGACTGCCGGTATTATTTCGACGAGGCGAACCCGCGTCTGCTCTACCGCGTCCACGGCAAACAGAATTCCCTCCGCTTCCATCAGGAGGACCAGAACCCGTTCCAATGGATGGCGGAATACATGGCAAGACAGCAGCCCGCCCTCTACAAACGCATCCTCGCCGTTGATCCCCCGGAAATCACGCCCGAAAACCGCCGCTGGGTTCTCGGACTGATGGGCGCGGCCATTTTCCTCAAACAGAGAAGCACCGATCTTGCCATCCGTATCGTGAACAAAGCTTGCGAGATCGTCCCGGATGACTACGGCGTATGGGAACACAAAATCCTGCTCCTCGGCATGGCCCGCCGTGAAAAGGAAATACTGGAGACGTTCAATGCCGGCGCGGAACGCTTCAGCGGGCAGTCGCCCGACAAGGAGCTCGCCTTGATCAATGCGCTGGGGAGAAGTCTCGCGTCAATCGGCAAAACGGTCCCGCAGAAGCTCCTGAAACGGTATCAGGAACTTGACAAAAAGAACACGAAGCCGCCGCAAATCGTGCTTGACAACCTGCCGAAAAAGTGACAATGCGCTCTGTAACGGCACCACTTGGGATGTTCGCGAGCGGAAGCCGCGCACTGAAACGGCACCCCTTGGGGTGTTCGCGAGCGGAAGCCGCGCACTGTAACGGCACCACTTGGGATGTTCGCGAGCGGAAGCCGCGCACTGTAACGGCACCACTTGGGATGTTCGCGAGCGGAAGCCGCGCACTTCTTCGGCACCCCTTGGAGTGTTCGCGAGCGGAAGCCGCGCACTGAAACGGCACCCCTTGGGGTGTTCGCGAGCGGAAGCCGCGCACTGTAACGGCACCCCTTGGAGTGTTCGCGAGCGGAAGCCGCGCACTGTAACGGCACCCCTTGGGGTGTTCGCGAGCGGAAGCCGCGCACTGAAACGGCACCCCTTGGGGTGTCAGATCTTGATATCCATGGAGATGTCGCTAGACTTCACGGAATGCGTCAGAGCGCCGGAGGAAATGAAGTCCACGCCGGTCTCGGAGAGCAACGGGATCCGGGCGAGCGTGACGTTTCCGCTGGCCTCCAGGCGCGCCTTGTTGCGGGCGATCCCGACAGCCTGCACGACCTGGTCGTTGTCCATGTTGTCGAGCAGGATGTACTCCGCGCCGGAGAGCAGGGCTTCGTCGAGTTCGTCGAGGGAATCGACTTCGACTTCGATTTCGAGCTGGGGATACATCTCGCGGGCGCGGCGGACGGACCGCAGGATGCCGCCCTTCCCCTCCATTCCGGCGAGTTCGCGGTGGTTGTCCTTGATCATGATGCGGTCATAGAGGCCGATGCGGTGATTGTACGCGCCTCCGACGGCCACGGCGTACTTTTCGAGGTTGCGCCAGCCGGGCGTGGTCTTGCGGGTGTCGAGGATCTTCGCACGTTCTCCGGCGAGCTCCTGGTATTTGTGCGAGGCGGTCGCCACGCCGCACAGGCGCTGGAGGAAGTTCAGTGCGGTGCGTTCCCCGGTCAGCAGTACGCGAGCGAGGCCTGAAATCTCCGCCATGACGGTCCCGCGCGGGCAGGCTTCCCCCTCTTGCACCTTCGCATCGAACACGATATCCGGGTCAAGCGTGCGGAAGAGACGTTCCGCGACTGGCAATCCGGCGCAGATCAGGTCCTCCTTCGCGATGAGGACCGCGGTGGCCTTCAGATCGGCGGGGATGACGGAGTTCGTGGTGGTGTCGCCGAGGTCGCCGAGGTCTTCCTCCAAGGCAAGTTGGATCAGGATGTCGGTGCGTTTCCAGTCGATTTCGGGGATATGCTTCATGGGGGGCTCTCCTATCTCGTTCGATCAATCGGTTGTTTCCGTTCAAAAGGTTCTGTTTGCACTGCCTCGGCGCCGCCTGCGGTGTGCGCCCGGGTCAGCCGCGCACTTCTTCATCGCCGCCTGCGGTGTACATCACGGAGATCGGCTTGATCTCCAATGCCTTGCCGCTCAACATGTCGTACCGGATCACGGCGGCGTCCAGACGGATTCCCGTCTCCACAACGGGGAACTTGTGAGGCATCCCCGTGCGGAATTTCGCGATCACGTCCGGGACTGCCCGTCCGAGGATGGAATCCGCGGCGCCGACCATTCCGACGTCGCTCAGGAACGCCGTTCCGCCGGGCAGAATGCGTGCGTCCGCGGTCTGCACGTGGGTATGGGTGCCGAGCACGGCGGTCACGCGCCCGTCCAGGAACCACGCGAGGGCGGCCTTCTCGCTTGTGGCCTCGGCATGGATGTCGACGATGATGCACTTGCACGTGATGGGGATCTGCGTGAGGACCTGTTCGGCGGTCTCGAACGGGCAGTAGGCGCTGTCCTTCATAAAGACCTTGCCCATGAGGGAGATCACGGCCACTTCGCCGCCCGCCGGGTTCCGCGTGTACAGCCAGCCGCGTCCGGGCTGGAGTTTGCTCATGTTCGCCGGACGGACCACATTTTTCATGCCGCGGATCTCGTCCTCGAATTCCTTGCGGTCCCACGTGTGGTCGCCCGACGTGAAGACGTCCACGTTGCTCATTTCCCGCAGGCAGGACTGGTTCAGTCCCGCGCCTGCGGCGCAGTTCTCGCCGTTCGCGATCACGAACGTGCACATGTACTGCTGTTTCAGTTTCGGCACAAGCGCCTGCACGGCTTTGCGGCCGCCCTTGCCGACGACGTCTCCGATAAACAACAAATTGAGCGAAGGTCCGTTCAAATCCGTTTCCCTTAATTCATGACAGTTTTTCGGTTTCGATTTGAAAAATCCCGCGAAACGCAGTATATTTTTCAGATTAGGGAAAAAATATAGTCCCGGAATCGGAAAACTGCAACCCCGGAAACGGAAAAAAATGCCGAAATTCATGAAGAAAGCCCCGAACCAGGCGTCCCCCCGCGATCCGGGATGCGGCTGTCCCCCGCCCGAAGAATCCGGCGGCGCTCAGGTTTGCGGCTGTCCCCCGGCGGAAAAGAAAATCGGCATGGCGGTCGAGCTGCTGAAATACGCCGTCAAGCTCCTGATCACCGCGGGGATCGTGTGGCTGCTCGTCTACATGGCGAAAAAACAGGGCACGTTCAAGGGGTTCCATCTTTCCGGGCTGAACTGGTGGTGGCTCGCCGCGGCATTCGTGCTGTACCTCGTGCATCTCTTCGTGAACGCCTGGCGCTGGCGTCTGCTTCTGGCCTACCGGGAGATCCCGTGCTCGCTTCTCTCCGCCTTCTCGCTCACCACGCAATCCTTCTTCTTCTCTCTGGTGATGCCCGGCGGAGCCATCGGGGGCGACGTGATCCGCGCGGGCTTCCTCGCGCACCGCATGCCGAAAGGTCAGAAATTCGACGGCGTCTTCACGATCCTGATGGACCGTTTTACCGGCATGATCGGCATCTTCCTGACCGTATTCCTCGCGCTGCCTTTCGCCTGGCGCTACATGGATGGCGCCGACCCGAAGGCGAAAGCCCTGACGTTCGTGCTGCTGGGCGGATCCGCGGCGGGGCTCCTCGCCGCCGCCGCGATCTTCCTGCACAAGCAGCTTGAGAAGCTGGCGTTTTTCCGCTGGGGCGAGGACCTCGGGGCGAAGGTCTCGCACGGATTCTCGACCAGACTGCTTGACGCGCTTGATTCATACCGGGGCGCTGGAAAGGAGATCGTCTGGTGCGTGCTCGCCAGCATCACCGGCGTGAATTTCGTGCTCGGCCTGTGCTTCTACTGCGTCTGTCTCGCGTTCGATCTCTCGTTCGCGCCGCTTTTCGCCCCCATCGTGGCGGCGATCACGGTCGGCAACATCGCCGGACTCATCCCCGCCACCATGTCCGGCATCGGCCTGCGCGACTACTTTGTGGCTGCCATCCTCGGCGCCGCGCTGGAAGGGCTCCCGGACTGCTCCATCGACCCCCTCGCTCCGACGCTTGTCATGACCGGCGTCATCATCGCGGGCGGCCTCTTCGGCGGATTCTTCTTCCTGTTCGACAATCCGCGTAAAAAACAGCCGCCGCGGGTCCCTGCCCCGCCGGAGGAATGATCCCCCAATGCCGCACGCCGGAAACCGCAAGACCGAACTCGCCATCCGCTGCGCCATCTTCGCGGTCTACGCCGCGGCGACGCTCGTCCTGACCCTCTGTCACGAACCAAAGGCGGATGAACTTCAGGCATGGCTGATCGCGCGGGACTGCACCGTCCCGGAGATCTTCCATGCGATGCGCTGGGAAGGGCATTTCGTTCCGTGGTATCTCATGCTGCATGTCTTCGCGGCGAACGGATGCCCGGTGCTGTGCATGAATCTCCTGTCATGGGCGTTCATGGCAGCTGCGGGAGCGTTTTTCGTCTTTCGCGCACCCTTCACGCTCCCCATGAAAGCCCTTGTGCTGTGTTCCTCCGGGATGCTCTTCTGGTATCCGGTGGTCGCCCGCTGCTACGCTCCGATCCCGCTGCTGCTCTTCGGTCTCGCGGCGACCTGGCCCGTCCGCCTGAAACGCCCCCTGCTCTTCGGCTTTCTGATCGCGTGCCTGACGAATACCCACGCGTATTTCGAGGGGTTCTGCGGCATCGTGTTCGTCCTCTGGGCGTATGATGCGTGGAAACTCCGCCGCGAACTGCCGCGCCGCGAACTCCGCCGCATCGCAGCCGGACTCTGCATCGCCGCCGCCGGCGCGCTCTTCGCTTTCGCGCAGGTCGCACCGGGGCTCTTCTTCAATGCGCAGTCGGTCGGAAACCAGCGTTTCTGGCCGATGCAGATGACTTTCTGCGAACGCCTTGCCACTTCGTTCGTCGACTTCGCGGGCAGCACCAAGGAGGTCGCGAATGTGACGATCCCCGTACTGGAATACATCTGGGCCGCCCTTCTGCTGCTCCTGATCGCGTGGCTCGTCCGGCGGTGGAGGACAGGATTGCTTTATCTCCCGTTCGCCGCCCTCTTCTTCGGCGCTTTCTGGTTCGCCCTGCCCCAACAGGACCAGACCAGCGCGTTGAGCAGCGGGTTCCAGCTCGTGCTCGATTTCATCGTCATGCCGTTCATCGCGATCGCCCTGCTGTCGATGTTCCGCGCATCCCGCCGCATGGGCATCGTCCTTCTGGCGTCGTTCCTGTGGATGATCCTCTTCGCGATGTTCCTGTTCTATTTCCTGCCGCAGAGGGCGCTTCTCGTTTTCCTTGCCTTCGTGTTCTGCCACTGGGTCCTGCTGGAGAATCCGTCCGAATGGAACACCGCCGCTCCGGGCCGCTTCTTCCGGTTCTGGGACGGTCCGAAGCCGCTTTCCGGCAAACGCCGCCTCGCGGAGATTCTTGCCATCTACATCTGCTTCACCATACCCGGCAGCGTGTCTTTCATCATGCTGGACGTCCGCCATCCCTTCTCCGGCGCGAAAGAAATGGGCGAATACCTCACGAAGAACCTGCCGCCGGGATCGACCGTTGTCCTCCCCTTCTACGGCATCACCGACGCCGTGATCTCCGCATACGCGCCCGGCCTCAAGTTCTACTGCGTGGAGTCCGGCAAAAACATTACGTTCTGCCCGCTCGACTGGTCGCAGAAGAAGCTGAACCAGAAACACGCCATGGTCCTGCCGCGTTGGAACATGGACGTGCAAGACGGGCAGATCATTTACTCTGACATGAACGGCTTCATGTCCTCGCCCCTGTGGGCTCCCGTCATCAATGCGCCCGGCCCGCATTATTTCGTGTGCGACATGTGGTTCCTGGGAGGGCTGCATCTGGAATCCATGAACCTGCAGAGCAAGGACCGCAAATTCCTCTTCACCGAAAAATACCGCACGCAGACCATCCCGTTCACGGCATCCGCGGGCGAACAGTACTGGCTTTTCACGGACGCCGCCGTGACGGCGGAGGAGCCGCGGCGCCTGGCCGAGCCGCCCGGAAGTTCCGGCCCCGTCGCGCCCGGCTCACACTGATCCCCACGGCAAAGGATCTTCGGAGGGGACAGAACGGATTTACGCCAGGGAGGCGAGATTCTGCCAGACGGAATCGCCGCCGCCGGAAGGAGATTCCGCGACGGATGCGATGCCGGCGGACATCTCCGCGGGATCGTACGGGGCGTTCAACGAATCCGGCATGACCAAGCCGGAAACGCCGGAAACGTCCGCGAATCCGTCCGAAAGGTCTTCCGTTTCCCACCCGGTCAACATGGCGTCATTCCCGTCGTCAAGCACGAAGCTTTTGAGCGTCACATTGTAATATGCGTTTCCGCCCTTCGCAGCGTTGGTTGACTCCATGGAGATGTAGTACGTGGTGCCGGCCGTCAGGGTGATCTCCTTGGTGATGGCGGTGTACGTCTCGTCCTTTTTGCCTTTTTTGAGTGTGGTCGCCTGAAGCGACTTCTGGTTGTATGTGTCTTCGGTTTTGCCTGGGGTAAGCTGCCAGATCGTGAACTTCGCGGCATCGAAGGCTTCCAGATTGAATCTCACCTTCGCGGTTTTTGACACTTTGATCCTCGCGTAGTCCTTTTCGTCATTGTATCCCACAAAATTCTTCCAGCCGGCGACTTGGACATAGTCTTTCTTGTCGAGCAGGATATTCGTCGTGGCGGCCGTCACGGTGGTCAATGTAAAGCTGTTTGCATGGGAGTCCAGCTTCTTCGTCGTCTTGTCGCAGAGGACATCGTTATCGCCGTTGTCGGCATACACGTAGAACACGTTCTCGCGGTCATTGATCGTCACTTCGTAATTGGCGTTGCCGCCCTTCGCGGCGTTCGGGGATTCAATGCGGATGTAGTATTCGCCGGCATCGAGCAGGATCGGTTTGGTCGTGGCATCGCAGTCGATGTCCCATTTGCCCTTCTTGAGGGAGACGGACTGAAGCGTCTTCAGGGAATATTTGCCGTTCTTGTCCGGCTCGTTCAGCGTGCAGAGGGAGAACTTCAACTTGTCGAAGGAATAGACATAGAGGCTCAGTTTCGCGGCGCTGGTGAGCGTGATCTTCTTGTAGTCCACGGGGTCCCCGTAGCCGACCCAGTTCTCCGTGACGACGTACATGTCGGGGTTCAAGTCGATATTCGCGCCGACCTTGCCCCCGGCGCCCTTGTCCTCAAGGTCGTCCCAGTCGTCGGAGTTGTCGCCCTTCGTGAAGAACTCGGTGCCGGTGTAATAGACTTCGTAATCGGCGCTGCCGCCCTTCGCGGCGTTCAGCGATTTCATGGAGAGATAATAGGTGCCGGCCGTCACGAGGATGGGATCGAAGATCTTGTAGTACTTCGGGTCACCGTTGTCCGGGGTGTACCGCTTATTTTTCGACAGTTTCGCAGATTCGAGCTTCTTGAGGGAATATTTGCCGTTCTTGTCCGGCTCGTTCAGCCGATACAGGGTAAACTCCGTCAGGTCGGAAGCCTCGACCCAGAGGAGCAGATTTGCCGCGCTGTTGATCGTGAACCGCTTGTAGTCGATCTCGTCATCGTAACCGACCCAGTCTCTGGTCACCAGGCTCACGCTGGTGTCTGGCTTGCAGTTGCTGACCATGCCGTCGTCGCCGTTGTCCGCGAGGTCGTCCCAGTCGTCGGAGTTGTCGCCCTTCGTGTAGAACACGCTGTCGTCCCTGTTGACCTGAACGTTGTAGAACGCCTCGCCGCTCTTGTTTGCTCTCACGGACTCCACCGACACATAGAACTCTTCGCCCTCATGGACCAGCAGGCCTCTGGTCTCGGCCTCGTATTCGCCGGTCTGCCTGTTCTTTTTCAGCGTTGCCGTCTGGACGGATTTCATGGTGTACGAATCGTCATTGCCGGGGATGAGCCGCCAGAGCGTGAATTTCGCGGCGTCCGTGGCGGTGACGGTGAGGCTCAGCGTCGCGGAGTACTTCATCGTGATCTTTGCGTAGTCCGCATCGTCGTCGCCCCCGATGTAGTTCTTCTTGCCGTCTTTCGAAACGGATCCTTTCTTGTCCAGCAGGATGTCCGTGGTGGTGTCCGACACGGAGGTCGATACGAATTTCGCGGCATTCGGGTTCAGGTCCTTCGACTTGTTGACAAGGTAGTCGTTCCAGCCGTCGTCGGCGCAGCCGAATTTTTCGTACCAGATGTCCTCGCCTTCGACGTATGCGGCGACGGTGATGCTCAGATCGCCCCCGCTGAGGTGCAGGGCGTACGTCTGGCCGTTGACCATCGTCTTCTTGCCGGAAATGACCGAGCCGATCTTCGCGCCGGAAGTGTCGCAGATGAGCAGCGTCTTCTCCTTCTCCTCCTTGTTGACGTTACCGAACATGTATGCGTTTGCGGCGAGCTTGTAGGTTCCCTTCGCCTGCGAACCGGAGACCGTAAGGGAGAAGGTCGGGTAGATACCATACGTCGCGATGTTGGAACAATTCGTGACCAGGACGGTGTTGTTGGGCGAGAGGCCGGAAATATCGAAATCCAGAATGGCGCCTTCTTCGCAAAACAACCGTCCGTCAAGTTTGACGCTGCCGGTGACCTTGCCGCCGGAGGAAACAAAGACGTCGCCGCTGGTCGCGAGATTGACGTTCCGGACGACAGCGCCGGAAAAAACGTGAAGGACTCCGCCGGAGGAAACGACCGTGTCGGTCGCTTTCCCGCCGTCGAAGATCTCCATCCAGCCGGAGTTTCCGATCGTCGTGCTGACCGCGGTCGTGCCGGAGTGGGCAGTTGCCTGGGCGTACTTGCCGCTCGTGCCGCTGAGCACGACCTTGGAAAAAGAATTGGGCTTGATCCTGACGTTCGGATCGTAATACTCGTTCGCCTCGAAGATGCGTTCGTCGTAGATCTTCATGTATCCGCCGTTCTCCATGATCGTGGCGTTCTCCACATCGGTCAGGTACATGGTGCCGCCCGAATGGACCGTGGCGAGACCGACCCCGTTCGCCTTGTCGAGCCAGGCCGTGCCGCCGTTGTAGACGTCGATCTGTCCGGCGCATCCGGGGCCGTACGGCACGGCGGAGCCGAGCGCCAGGGCGCATCCGCTGGAGACCTTCACGAAAGCGGCGGAAGCCCAGTCGGTGATCATCAGCGAACATCCGGGGGTCTTCATGTCCCAGCCGGTAAATCCGCGGACGACGATGCCGATATCCGTCGTGGATGTTTTAGTCGTGCTCGTGATTGAAACGCCGTTGGAAGTCAGTTCGTAGATCGACGGGCGGTTGAACCACTCGCCCGCCATGGTCAGATGCAGGATCGCGCCGTTGTCCGCCGTGACCTTCTGGACCTGCGTGTTGCATCCGATCCCGAGGACGCCTCCCGACTTCACTGTCACTTTCGAGCACGGATAGGATTCCGGCTGGATGATCATGGATCCGCCGCCGAGGACCGTGGTGTCGTCCGCCTTGCCGCGCGTGCCGACGGCGAACCAGCCCCCGTTGGAGACGGTGAACTTCTCGGCGACCCCACCGGAGGTTAGCATTACGGACACGCCGCTGGAAACTTTGTAATCGGTCACGACTTCGGACTTAACGGTGTAATAAGACATAAGAAGACCTCAGTTGATCGTGTTCTGATGATTCAAAATATATTTTTTATCCAATGAATATAGCACGTCAGGGAAATGATGTCAAGAAACGGAGACAAAAAAAGGGACTCCGGCGAAAAACCGGAGCCCCGTAAATTGTTTTGTGTCATGTGTCCCGCCATCCGGGACGATCATGCCGCGGGATGAGGAAAATCACTCCCATTCGATGGTTGCCGGTCCCTTCGGGCTCAGGTCGTAGAGCACGCGGCAGACGCCGGGGACTTCGGCAAGGATGCGGTCCGTGATCTTTTTCAGAACGGCCCAGTCGAGTTCCGGCACGGTCGCGGTCATGGCGTCGCGGGTGTTCACCGCACGGATGATGACCGGCCAGTCGAACACGCGTTTCGCATCGCGCACGCCGGTGGAACGGTAGTCCGGCACGATGGTGAAGAACTGCCAGACGGACTTGGTAAGGCCGGCGCGGTCGAACTCCTCGCGGAGGATGGCGTCGGATTCGCGGAGTGCGGCGAGGCGGTCGCGGGTGATCGCGCCGGTGCAGCGGACGCCGAGGCCGGGGCCCGGGAACGGCTGGCGGTTGACCATGGAATCGGGGAGACCGAGGGCGGCGCCGATTACGCGGACTTCATCCTTGAAGAGGAGCTTTACAGGCTCGACGAGCTCGAAATTCAGGTCGGGCGGGAGTCCGCCGACGTTGTGGTGCGCCTTCACGCCGACGCTCTCCACGATGTCCGGGTAGATGGTGCCCTGCGCCAGAAACGCGACATCCGTGAGCTTGCGGGCCTCTTCTTCGAACACGCGGATGAATTCGCCGCCGATGATCTTGCGCTTCTGTTCGGGATCGGAGATTCCGGCAAGCTTGTCGAGGAAACGGTCCACGGCGTCGACGTAAATCAGGTTCGCCCCGAGCTGACGGCGGAACACGTCCACCACCTGTTCGCTTTCGCCCTTGCGCATCAGGCCGTGGTTCACATGCACGCACACGAGCTGCTGGCCGATCGCGCGGATGAGGAGCGCGGCCACCACGGAGCTGTCCACGCCGCCGGAAAGCGCGAGCAGGACCTTGCGGGATCCGACCTGCTGACGCACCTGTGCGATCTGTTCTTCGATGAATTTCTCGGCGAGTTCTTTTGTGGTGATGCGGACCATGTCGTCCGGGCGTTTGTTGCTGTCCATGATGGAGTTCCTTTGCTTGGGAAGATGTGAAGCCGCCGGAATGGGACGGAGTGCGCCCGGGCCGCGGCTTTGATTGAATTGATTCAAATATTATACAGCGGTTTCAGCCAAAAATCAAGACGGAACTGCAAAAAAACACGCCGGAGCGCCCGAATTGTCCGCGCCGCATTCCGGTTGCGGACGGCCCGCTACCCCGGCTTCGGGAACCGCCGCCAGCGGAGATCCGTTCCACTCTCCTCCCTGTTCCGGTTTTCCGCCGGCCTGTTCGTTCTTTTTGCCTCGCCCTTTCTCCGCAGAACCGGAAAAAATGCGTCCGATTTCGCTTGACATCCTTATTGATGTCTGCTATATTTATCGGAAAATGATGAAATAGAGACGCCCGCGGGCATCCGTATTCGCACTTGCGGACCGGTCCATCTCCTTCGGGCGACAGATGAATGGATTTCAACACGGAGCAAACATGCTTGCAAAATGCCCCTCCTGCAACACGGAATATGATTGCGCCCCCGGCAAATACCGGTGTTCCTGCGGTACGGAATTCACAGTCCCCCGGGACGGCGGCGCATCCGTGCCTCCCCCGCCTGTAAATCGCAGTGCGTCCGCCGTGCGCATCGACGACCCGGATGTCACGATTTCGCCCCGCCGTGCACATGCCTTGCAGGAGCGGGAAAGCGCCTCCGACCGGTTCGATGCCGACGATCCGGACGTTACCATCGCGCCTCGCCGGATGCAATCCCAGGCGGAAGCGGCCGATGTGACGATGCCCGGCAAGCACGAACGCAAGCCGGACGGCCAGTTCGACGTCGGCGATCTGATCCTCCGGCGCTACAAAGTCCTTTCCATCCTCGGCCGGGGCGGCATGGGCATGGTCTACAAGTGCTTCGACGAGACGGCGGAGATCGAGATCGCGCTGAAGACCCTTCCTCCCGAACTGTCGCACAACGCGCAGGAAATGAACGACGTCAAGAGGAATTTCCGTCTGGTCCACAATCTCCACCATCCGAACATCGCCAGTTACAACACGCTCGAACAGGATAATTCCAACGGCAACTACTACCTCGTCATGGAATGCGTCATGGGCGAGGACCTGCGCAGCTGGATCCGGCGGAAACATGCGGATGACGGTTTGCCTCTGGAAAACGTGCTGCCGATCATCCGCCAGGTCGCCTCCGCTCTCGACTACGCTCACGAACAGAACATCATACACCGCGATATCAAGCCCGGCAACATCATGGTCGATTCCATCGGGCTGGTCAAGGTGCTGGATTTCGGACTCGCCGCGCAAATCCAGACGAGCATGACCCGCGTTTCGATGTCGGACGGAGAAATGAGCGGGACGGCTTCCTACATGGCGCCGGAACAGTGGCACGGCTGGAAACAGGACGCGGCCGCGGACCAGTACGCCCTCGCCGTGATGGCCTACGAAATGCTCGCAGGGCATCTGCCGTTCGACAATCCGATCATGTCCGTGCTCCGGGAAGCCGTTTTGAACGACACGGCGAAACCCATCGCCTCTCTCCCGGAATACGCGCAGGCGGCGATCGAACGCGCCATGAGCAAGGACCCCGGAAAACGCTTCAAAAAATGTTCCGACTTCGTTGAGGCGCTGAGCGGAAAAAACGCGGAACCGGCATCCTCCTCTTCCGCCCCCGCGGAAAAACCGGCTCCGGTCCGGCAGAATACGCCTCCGCCTCCGGTCCAACCCCCCGCTCCGCCTCCCGCGCCGCCGGTCCAATGGCAGACCCCGCCTTCCCCGCCGCCTGCCCCGGAACCCGCACCGGTTCCCCGGAACGAGTCGAAGAAGAAAGACCGCGGCGGGAGACCGAAAAGAAGAGTGAAGCGGCTTTACGTTTTCGCATTTTTCGTCTGCATAGCCGGGATCGTTTTCGTTTCCCGGGGCGGAGACGTCGATTTCCTGAAAGACTGGTTTGTTGCTATCGTTTCGCTCTTCTCGCCGAACTCGAAGACGTCTTCCTCCGGTGCGTCCGGGGACGAGGAGGTGCTTGACGAGGTCGTGACAGTCAAGCTTTCCAACGGGTCGAAGCTGGAACTGGTGAGAGTCTCGCCCGGTTCATTCGAGATGAGCGCGGATGACGGGGAAAATAGCGACTACTTCGAGCAGCCGCACGAAGCGACGTTGGAACGGGTCTTCTACATCGACCGGACAGAGGTGACGCAGATGCAGTGGAAAAACGTCATGGGAAGCCTTCCGGACATGTTGACTATAGACAAATATAAAGGAGACGATCTGCCCGTGGTCTGTGTGTCCTGGAACGACGCGATGGCGTTCTGCGAAAAGCTGAACGACATGGGAAAAGCCCCGAAGGGGTGGAAGTTCACGCTCCCGACGGAAACGCAGTGGGAATATGCCGCCCGCGGGGGCGACAGGAGCAAACATTACAAGTACAGCGGCAGTGATGATCTCGACGAAGCGGGATGGCACAGCGGCAACTCGGGAATGAAAATGCATCCTGTTGGCACGAAACTGGCGAACGAGCTCGGCCTGTATGACATGAGCGGGAATGCGTTCGAGTGGTGCCTGGACAGCTTTGTCGACGACAGCAGAAAAGTGACGGCGGAATTCACACTTGATAACGATGATGACGGAGCGAAACGGGCAACCCGGGGCGGCTGTTGGATCCTGCCCGAGAAGTTCAGCCGTTTGTCCTGCAGATCCTTCAACGACTGCAACGACATGAGGAATGAACTCGGGTTCCGTCCCGTTCTCGTCAGGATCGCGGATTACGGTGCGGACATGAAGGCGACGCCGGAGAGTGCAAGCCGGCAGGAACCGAAAAAGGAACAGGTCGCCGCGCTTCCCCGGCAAACCGCCTCTCCGGCGGAGGAACCGATCCGGAAAAAGGTGTTCTCTCTTCCCGGCGCAGTGAAGCTGGAGCTCGTGGAAGTCAAGGCAGGGGCTTTCGAGATGAGCGCATGGGACGGAGAGAACGATTCCGACGAAGTGCCGCACCGGGTGACGTTGAAGAAGGACTTTTATCTTGCGAAGACGGAAGTGACGCAGATGCAGTGGAGGACAGTGATGGGAAACAATCCGTCGGAGTATTATGGATTGGAGAAGCCCGTGGATAGTGTTTCCTGGAACGACGCGATGGCATTCTGCGCGAAACTGAACTCGATATGCGATCCCCCGGCCGGATGGAAGTTTTCGCTTCCGACGGAAACCCAGTGGGAATACGCGGCCCGCGGGGGAAACAGGAGCAAGGGGTTCACATTCAGCGGAGGCGACAATGCCGACTCTGTGGCGTGGTACTATGAGAACTCCGGGAACAACAGACATTTCGATTCGACATGGTCCGCAGATACGGCCATCAATGATTGCACATCGCATCCGGTCGGACAGAAGAAGCCGAATGAGCTCGGTTTGTTTGATATGACCGGGAACGTACACGAATGGTGTCTGGATGACTGGAAAGAAAAGAGCGATAAGCTGACCGCGGAGTTTTCGAGGGGTAACGACCGGGGAGGCTCGAAACGGGGATATCGTGGCGGATGCTGCGCCAATGAGGCTAAAAAATGCCATCCCCAGCGCCGCAGAACAGACCTTCCCGACTTCAAGTCGTCCCGCCTCGGCTTCCGCGTCGCGCTTGTCCCGGTCTCCTACTGATGACCGGGATGGAGTGTCCCTTTTGACCTGCCATATCCCGTCCTGATTTTACCTGCCTCCCAGCCCTTTCTCTCCCGGATGCGATCCGGGAAACGGTCAATGATCCGGGCGGCGGGCGGCTGTTCCGCCGTGCGGAACGCAGGCGTGCGATTCCTTTGCCGGTCCTTCCCCCGTTCTCGGCGTTTTATCCCGTGAAAAAACGGAATGAAACTTGAAATGCGGGCGTTTCCGATGTAGATTATTAGATTATTTTTTTTCTTCAAGCCTGCCAAAACCTCAATCGTTATTCATGGAAAAGATCCTGAAGCAAATCCATTCGCCGGAAGACCTCCGGAAACTCACGGGCAAGGAACTCAACCGTCTGCCCGACGAGATCCGCGAACGGATCATCGACGTGGTTTCCAAAAACGGCGGGCACCTTGCGCCGAACCTCGGCACGGTCGAACTCACGATTGCGCTGCACATGGTGTTCCGTGCCCCCGCGGACAAGATCCTGT
>Ga0310696_10004487_pt1 | contig 17123 bp, 13 predicted proteins | sample AusTroGonzalo_MG_4_FD_203885 | JGI IMG/M metagenome (GOLD analysis project Ga0310696, IMG submission 203885) | Bovine rumen microbial communities from tropical cattle in Woodstock, Queensland, Australia - Gonzalo_02 (v2) (version 2) | ecosystem: Host-associated > Mammals > Digestive system >...
TGCTCCGCTCCCGGGAGTCGGGACGGTTCGACCTTGTGATGACGGACATGTGGATGCCAGAACTGGACGGCGTGGGGCTTGTAAAGGCGATTCGCGCCGACCCCGCGCTTTCGGGAATGCGCGTCGCCGTCGTCACGGCGGATGTGGAATTCCGGGCAAAGTACGAGGAGGAAGGTTTCGACGACATCCTCCTCAAGCCGGTGACGAGGGACAAGCTGGTCGAGTTGCTTGCTAGGGAGACAAGATGAGAATCGCGCATGTGCTGAGGCGCCTGTCATTCGACGACTGGGGCGGAACGGAGCAGGTGGTGTGGAACATCGCCAAGGCGCAGAAGGCGGCCGGGCATGAAGTGCGCATCTTCGCGACCTCTGCGCTGAATCCGAAGAGCCACGAAACGGTAGACGGGCTGGAGATATTCAGGTTCAGGCCGGTATATCCCTGGTGGCCTATGCCGCGAAGCCTCGTTGAAGAGCTCGATCTCAAAGGCGGCAATCCATTCGTGCCGGGGCTTGGGCGCGCGCTGCGCGAATGGAAGCCGGAAGTGATCCACTGCCATGCGATGGCGCGAATCGCCGAGCTCTGCCTGCGGACTGCGCAACGGATCGGCGCCAAAAGCGTAGTTTCGCTTCACGGCGGCGGAGCGAACGTGCCCGCGGATGAGGCGAAGAGCCTCAGGGCGCCGACGCGCGGCAGGCTTCCATGGGGGAAGGCGGTGGACATTCTCATGGGCTGGACGCGCCGCGTTCCGGAAGACTTCGGCGGCATAGTGTGCGTTGGCGAGGACGAGTATCTCAAGTACAAGGAGAAGCATCCGCACGTAATGTATCTCCCCAACGGGGTCGACACGCGGCTCTTCTCGGATCTGTCAAGATCGGGACAATTACAGGACTCGGCAGACACGCGGCTCTTCTCGGTCCTATGCGTCGCCCGCATAGACCGCCAGAAGAACCAGATGATGATCGTCGAGGCGCTGGCGAGGCATCCGGGGATGAAGGCGAGGCTTGTGGGGCCGGTCACGCAGCCCGACTACAAGGCCGAGCTGGAGGCCAGGGCCGCCGAGCTGGGCGTGGCCGACAGGCTTTCGTTCTCCGGGGCGCTGAAGCCGGGGAGTTCCGAGCTCGTCGCCGAGTATGCCGGGGCGGACCTCTTCGTGCTTCCGAGCCGCCACGAGCCGTTCGGGATCGTAGTTCTGGAGGCGTGGGCGGCAGGGCTCCTTGTGGTTGCGAGCGACGTGGGGGGGCTGGGCCGGCTGTGCGCTGCGCATCCCAAGGCGGCGATCACGTTTCTTCCGGGGGATGCCGCCGCGATGGATGCGGCGCTGAAGGAGGCACAGGACCGCCTCGTGTACGCCCCTGGAACCATACGCGAAACTGCCCGTGCGGCGGCCGCGCAGTACGACTGGGCGTCTCTTGCAGAGAGACTGGTTGATTTTATCCGCCAGATATGACATAATACAGCATCCCAGCGGCGGATTGCGCCCGGGCGGGGAGTTGAATTGGAAGAAGAGCTTACAGAGGCCGAGCGCGTGCGGATGCAGCGTATGATAACGCTGCAGAAGGTCGTGTTGGGCATTCTCATAAGGTGGACATGGCTGTTCGCCCTGGTCTTCGTCGCCACCTTGGCCGCGTTCGGGTCGTTTCTGTCGGTTCGCGGGGCGAAGAGCGTGGAGCGCTACACGGCGACGTCGAAGCTCCTCTACAATCCGCGCAAGGTCTCGGACATCGAGATCATAAGCGACAAGCAGATCATGTCCATTCTCGACCGCGCGTCGATCAAGCGGCGTATAGGGGAGGTCGTTTCGATGCCGCTCGCGGAGCGGGAGTGCCTTGCCTTCGACGTGACGATCAAGCAGGAGAAGAAGCCGACGAACCTGTTCACGCTGACGGCGGCCTCGCAGTCGTGGGACGGCGCCGTGAAGAAGGTCAACGCCTACGCGGAGATGCTGATCGACGAGTATGTGAAGTTCCGCGCGAAGGACCTCGACACGTGGAAGCATTCGCTGGCGGACCGCAAAGGCAGGTTGGTGAACGAAATGGCGGCGATCGAGGCCGAGGAGTCGAAGCTCAAGACGAAGACGGGCGTGATGTCTCCGCAGGAGGCGCTGCTCGCGGTCAATGCGCTGATCTCCGACCAGCGCAGGAACGTCTCGGTGCTGGGAGTGGACATCACAAACGAGGAGATGAGGAAGAGCCGGCTCGAGAAGCGCGTCGGGAAGGTGGGCGTGGCCATCTCCGAGAACGCCAACGCCATACGCAAGCGCTCTGCCACCATCGCACTCGTGGACAAGGAGCTGGCGGAGCTTCGGGAGAAGTACACGGACATCAACCCCAAGGTCGTCGGCAAGCTAGAGGAGCGCGAGCAGTACATGAAGGAGCTGCGGGAATTCCTCAAGTCCAAGGGCGTGGAGGACCTCAACATCGAGAATCTTGACCAGATCGAGCGTACGGCCTCGGAGTTCGCGGACTGCGTCACCAGGATAGCGGCGATCGAGGAGAAGAAGCGGGCGATAGAACAGGAGATAAGCGACAACGAGAAGCGGGCCAAGGAGCTTGCCTCGCTGATTCCCTCCTTCGAGAGCCTTCAGACGAGGCGCACGGACGTGGCGGCGTCGATACGCGAAGCGGACGAGAAGGTGAACAACATCACATACGTGATCGGCACGCTCAAGAACGACCTTCGCCAGATCGAGCGCACCGGCGGAGCGGGCGACAAGGGCCCGTTCGGGGCCAAGCAGCTCGTCCTCGCGTTTGGTGGTTCGGCGGTCGTGACGTTCGTGGTGGCATTGTGGATCGTGATGCTCGAGTTCCTGTTCGGCAAGGTCAGGGGCGGGGCCGAGATCGCCTCATACGGCGAGATACAGTTCCTCGGCTCGCTGCCGGCGGCGGATACGCTCCCGGAGGCGGAGGACCGCGAGGTCATGGGCGTCGTCGCGCTCAAGATGTTCCTCTCCGCGAAGGGGTCGCGCGTCTCGCTCGTGTGCCGGCTTCCGGGGGCGAAGGTGCGACCAGACTTCGTGCAGATAGTAGAGTCCACCGCGCTCATGTCGGGCGTCGACTGCTGTCTCGTGGACATCGTGTCGAGCGCGGATTTCACGCCGCCGGAGGGCGCCGAGCAGATGATCGGCGCCGTTAGGCAGGGCACGCACGTCTGGTTCCCGGCGGCCAACAGGTTCGTCATGGCCCCGACCGAGCTTCAGCTCCTGCAGGCCGACATCGAGGAGCTGAAGAAGTCGTACGGCAACATCTTCATGCGGATGGAGGGGGGAGTGCGCACGGGCGGCACGTTCTTCGACCAGCTGCTGGGACTGTGCGACTCCGCCGTGTGCATACTCGACACGCGCCGCACGCCGCGATCCGTGTTCGCCTACGTGCGCCGCCACATGGAGGCGGCGGGGAAGTCCGTCATGGCGATGGCGACGGACGCCGGCGCAAAGACGATCCGCAGGGAAATGGAGGCCAGGCTGTGACGAGGACGTTCGCCATGCTGCTCGCCGTCGCCCTCGCCGGCTGCTATACCGACAGGTTGACGTCGAACTACGACGCGGCCTTCCCGCTCGGCGGCGCGGCAGACGAAAGCGCCGTCGTAGACGAAACTACGCGGAACGTGGAGAGCGACGCGCGCATCCGCAAGCGCCTCATGGAGCTTGAGATGGAGGAGGAGCCGGCGTACCACATGAACGCCGGCGACAAGATCGAGATACGCGTGTACGACCATCCAGACCTGGGGATGACCACGAGCATCGGGCCCGACGGTATGGTGGGCTTCGCGTTCGTGGGGCAGGTGAAGCTGAGCGGGCAGACGATCGCGCAGGGCGCCGAGTGCATCCGCGAAGGCCTCGTCCCATACGTGAAGAACCCCGTCGTGAGCATCACCGTCCTCGAGGTCCAGAGCGAGACGGCGACCATAGCCGGCTCGTGCGCGAAGCCGGGCGTGTACAACGTCTCGAACTCCACGCGCCTTGCGGACTTCTACGCCATGGCCGGATCGAGCGCGAACAGGCTCTTCAACGGCGTGAACGTGGACGTCGCGGACCTCGAGCACTCCATACTCGTAAGGAAGGGCGAGATACTTCCCGTCGACTTCCGCAAGGCCATCGACAACGGCGACGCCCTGAACAACGTGCGGATCCGCAAGGGCGACTACGTGTTCATCGCGCAGCGCATGGAGGCTTCCGTCATCATCTGCGGAGAGGTGAGGTCTCCGCACAAGCGCCTGTACGAGCCGGGGATGGGCCTCGTCGAGACGCTCACTTCGGCCGGGTGGATGAAGGACTCCCACTGGAAGCACGTCATCATCATCCGCGACGGCCTCGCCAACCCGAAGCTGTACAAGGTGGACGTGGACGGAATCCTCGCCGGCAAGTGCCGCAACATCCCGCTCAAGGCCGGCGACATCGTGTACGTGCCGAAGGACGACCTTTCGGAGTACAACGTCTTCGTGAACAAGCTCATGCCGACTGCGCAGCTGTTCAGCCTCATCGCCGGGCGGGCCTCGGCGGTAGGCATCAGCCCATCAAACTGACTGTATGAAGTACGCGGTCTTCTTCACGGCCTTGCTAGGCGTGCCGCCGCTTGCGGTCATCCTCTCGTTCAACAGGTCGTGGACGAAGTACGCGGTGTGGGCGATGATCGGCGCTCTGGCCGTCTACCAGTCGACGGCGATCAACTTCTTCTCGCACGAGGAGTACAGGGGCACGTCGCGCGGCATGGAGGTGAGCATCGTGTACCTTCTGGCGCTGGCGCTCATGATCCTCGGGGCGATCAAGGGGCGGCTTCCGAAGCTCGTCCCATCCTTCGGAGCGCTGCTGTTCGTAGTCTACTTCCTCCTCTGCCTGCCGTCGTTCACGTCCGCCGAGAACAGGCTGTACTCGTGGATGGAGATATGGAAGATGATCATGATCTACATGACGTATCTCTCGGTGCGGGCGTATCTCAACGTGACGGACGACGTGAAGTCCATCATGAAGGGGCTCGCGGTGTTCGTGCTGTTCAACTTCCTGTCCGTCGTAAAGGAGCATCTCTTCGGCGTCTACCAGCCGAGGGGCGTGTTTCCGCACCAGAACGGGCTCGCGATGGCGATGCATCTCTTCGCGAACCTCTTCTTCGCCTTCTTCCTCGCGGGCGGGCTGAAGCGCGCCAAGTTCTACACGCTGGCATTCGTGGCGGCGGCGGCGTGCATTGTGAGGACGTATTCGCGCGGCGCGCTGGCGATGATGCCCGTTTCGTTCGCGGTGACGTTCGCCCTGTCCGCGTTCGTCGGCCTGAAGGTGCGAAAGAGCAAGCTCATCGTCCGCATCCTGCCGCTCGGCCTCGCCGGGCTCGTGGGTCTCGCCGCAATGCTGCCGCGCATCATAGAGCGTTTCAAGAGCGCGCCTGAGGCGTCGGCCAACACGCGCGTGGAGCTTGCGCTCTGCGCCAAGGAGATGATCCTGGACGAGCCGTGGCGCGGCGTGGGGATCAACAACTGGGGCATCAAGATAAACCAGCCGTACGACTATGCCGAGCGGGCCGGGAGAGACACGAAGCGCGGCGAGGACTTTGCCGACGGCATCGTGGAGACGGTGTATCTGCTCGTCGGGGCCGAATGCGGCATCCCCGCGCTCGCGATGATGATCATGTGGTTCCTCTGGTATCTCCTGCTGTGCGTCCGGCTTGTCAGGCGGCTGAGAGGAACGCTGTATTCCGCGATTCCGGCCGGTCTCGCGGGCGGTCTCCTCGTCTGCTATCTGCAGAGCTGCCTCGAATGGGTGCTCAGGCAGCAGATGAACCTCATTCTTCTCATGTTCTTCTTCGCGCTCCTCGACCATCTCCACGCGAACGCGGCCAGGCTCAAGGCCCAGTCCGTTCCGGAAAGGACCGGCAATGTGTAGCCTTCTTCCAGTGTTCGCGGCGTCCATGCTGCGGTTTCTCGATCCGTACACGTCTCTGTACCAGACGGACGACGTGCGGGAGGGGCGCGCGCTTGCGTCGGAACAGGGTTTCTGGCCCTCGGCGAACGGGCAGGTGGATCCGTTGGCCAAAAAGCCGCAGGCGAGGGTGATGTACAACGTGTTCAGAACGTCGGACGCGCCGTTCAAGGGGTATGCCCCCGAGAGCCCGAGCCCTCTCTTCAAGGTCAACCAGGTCGGCTACGCTCCGGACCAGCCGAAGTTCGCCTACATTGGCGCATGGCTGGGGCCGAAGCTGGGCGCGTGGCGTCCGCACGGCGATCTGGGCGTCTGGCGCGTTGTCGACGCGAAGACGGGGCGTGAGGTCTTTGCCGGGGCCGTGCCGCCGGTTCACCGCGTCGACGACGCGGTGTCGAAGGAGGGGACGCCGTTCACGGGGGAGTTCACGTACGAGATGGACTTCTCGTCGGTCACGAACGAGGGGGTCTACTTCGTCCGCGTGGACGGCGTTGGAAGAAGCGCCGACTTCCGCATCTGGCGCGGCGCGGCGGAGGAGGCGTTCCGCGTCCACATGGGGGGGCTCTACCAGAAGCGCTGTGGAATCGCGAAGACGGAGCCGTACACGCACTGGACGGCCGGCGCGTGCCACACGAACGTAGTGCGCGGCACTTTCGCGCCGGAGGAGGGGCGGCTGCCGAAGGACGTCCGCTGGTTCTTCGTCATCGCGCAGAACACCGACTGGGAGCGGGGAGAGAGGATCGCAGTCTCGGGCGGATGGCATGACGCGGCGGACTACGACCGCCGTCCGGCGCATCTCGCGATCGTCAACGACCTGTGCGCCGTCTATCTGATGAAGCCCGGCAGCTTCAGCGACGGGCAGCTTGCTCTCCCCGAGAGCGCGAACGGCATCCCGGACGTCCTCGACGAGGCGGAGTGGGGGCTGCGCCATCTTCTCCAGGTCCAGCAGAAGGACGGCGGCGTGGGCACCTGGATCGAGACGACGCGCCATCCCGAGCCCGGCAACGTGGCTTCGCGCGACACGATGCGCTATGCCGTCTCGCGCGCGACGAGGGCAAGCTCGCTCGCATACGCGGCGCACGCGGCGCTCCTTGCAAGGTGCCATGCGTCGTTCGCGGCGAAGTACCTCGACTCCGCGAAGCGCGCGTGGGACTTCGCCATGCGCACGCCGCCGGCGCGCGATGCGTTCCGCGTCTCCAGAAAGAAGGGCTGGTTCAGAACTGAGAATCTCGTGGTGGAATGGGAGGAGCCGAAGACGCTCCCGGCCAACATGCTCGCCAAGGCCGCGGTCAACCTCGCCGCGCTGACGGGAGACAAGTCGTACCTCGACGAACTTGCGGCGCGCAGGAAGGAGGCGCTGGAGGACTTGAAGAAGAACGAATGGAAGTGGGGCGCGCTGACTTTCTCCGGCGAACGCGCGCTTGGACTGCCTCAGGAGGCCGATTGGCTGACGAAGGAGTGGGAGCGCAGGCTCGTCCGCCGCGCGGACGACATGGTGAAGCAGGTGGAAGGCGCCTACGCCTACCGGTGCCCGTGGTGGTTTCCGAACAAGGGCTGGTGCTACGCCATGAGCTGGGGCCAGAGCCATCCGCTCCGCCGGGCGCAGACGCTTATTGCCGTTCATGCGGCGAAAGGAGGCGAGAAGTATCTTGCCGCGGCCTACGCCGCGCTCGATTTCCACAACGGGTGCAACCCGCAGGGGGCGACGCTCACGAGCGGACTCGGCAGAGTGTATCCTGTCGCGTTCCTCGATCTGCCGTCGTATGTAGACGGAATCGCCGAGTTCGTGCCCGGCATAACTCCGTACAGATGGAACTACGGAATGCCGGCGAAGGCGGTGGAGATGGTCTACGGCGGCGACAAGGCGCTGGCGACGAAGTGCCCCATCTGGCGGCGCTGGGGGAACGTCGAGAACCAGACGGTCGCCGCAAGTGAATACACAGTCTGGGAGACGATCGCCCCGGCGGCGAGCGTGTGCGGCTATCTTCTGGCGCCGACGGGGAGCCCTCCGCCCGTCCGCCCCGCGCCTGCGAAGGACTTGCGGGATCTTCCGGGCTACTGGACGATGCCGTAGGAGGGGGGGGAGTTTCTGGTTTCTAGTTTTTGGTTTCTATGGAGAATCGATATGAATAACGAGATCAACACAACGGTAGTGACTGCCGGCGACCGTGCATACGCATGGGGCGCGCTCATGCTCGTGGCGAGCATGCGCAGAAACGGGATGCAGCATCCGGTGGTCGTCTGGGCGATGGAGTGGACCGAGGAGCAGAAGCGGCGCATCAGCGCGCTTGGGAACGTGGAGGTTCAGGACATCGCCAAGACGAGGCAGTGCCTGGCCTGCCAGAAGCCCAGGATCATGGGGTGCGACGCGGTGAAGACGGACTGGGTGTGCTGGGTGGACGCCGACGGGCTTTTCGTGGGCGACTGCAGCGAATGGCTTTCGGGGGACGACGTCGACGAGATGAGAATCAAGAGATGCAATCCGCCTCCGCCCGACTTCACTCCCGAGACGTTGGCCACATGGAAGAGCGACGTGAAGCGCTTCTGGGGGCAGGCGCTAGACGAGAGCCGCTATGCGACGCGCGTGCAGTCCGGCGTGATACTCGTCCACAGGAAGTGGCGTCCGTTCCTCGGCCGATGGGACGCCCAGATCAACAACGTCCTCCCGCCCGACGTGGAGATAATCATGAAGAAGGGGTCGGCCTACTACCAGACGGACGAAAGCGTGCTGGGCAGCCTCCTTTGCTTTGACCTTGACGCGCCAAAGGTGTCGGAGCAGTACAAGTTCGACGGGCAAGTAGACAGAAGCCGCTACTACCTGCACTTCGGCTACAACCCGAAGCCCTGGCAGATGTGGAACCCGTATGCCATGCGCTTCCGCGAGGAGGCGTACAGGACCGTCGAGTGGCTTGTGGAGAAGGGCGTCGTGAAGGCGAGCGAGACGCCTCTTCCGCTGCGCCGCGGATGGTGGCCGCTCTACCGCTGCCTCGCCCCGGCCGCGCCGTGGGTGTGGCGCGCGATGAAGCTGAAGCGGAGAATGTTCAGAGCATGAAACTAGACTTCAAGAAGAACGTAAAGCGCAACATGCTGGCCAACGCCGCGTCGAGCGGCATTCGGCTTCTGTTCCCGTTTCTGAACAGGACGCTCTTCCTGTGGCTGCTCGGCCCGGAATACCTAGGCCTGAACGGGCTCTTCACGTCGATCCTCGGTGTGCTGATGCTCGCGGAGCTGGGCTTCGGGACGGCGGTGGTCTGCTCGATGTACAAGCCGGTCGCGGACGACGACCGCGAACTGCTCTGCGCATACCTGAAGTTCTACCGCACGGTCTACAGGTGCGTGGGGACGGTCATATTCGTAGTCGGCCTCGCGCTGCTGCCGTTTCTCGGAAAGCTGGTGCACGGCTCGGTGCCGCCCGACGTGGACCTGCACGTCCTCTACGTCATCCACCTCGTCAACACGGCGGCGAGCTACTTCCTCTTCGCGTACCGTGGCGTGGTGCTTGGCGCGCACCACCGCAACGACGTCATCACGAACATCCGCACGGGGGTGACGATCGCGCAGTACATCGCGGTGTTTCTGATTCTGCTGGTGACGCGCAACTACTACCACTACGTGCTTGCGACAGTCGTGTTCACCGTGCTGCAGAACGTGCTGCTCGTCAAGGCGTCGCGGCGCCTCTTCCCCGACATCGAGCCGCGCGGGGCGCTGCCGCAGGAGCTGCGCCGCCGCATGGTGTCGGACGTCAAGTCGATCTTCATGCACAAGGTCGGCGGCGTGATAACGAACTCGACGGACAACCTCGTCATTTCGATGTTCCTCGGCCTTGTGGCGGTGGCGGCGTACGGCAACTACTACTATGTGGTGACGGCGGTGACGGGGCTTGTGGCCGTCGTGTACTCGTCCATGAACGGCGGGTTCGGAAACAAGATATACACCGAGTCGAAGGAGGAGAACTTCCGTCTATTCATGAAGATGAACCGTCTGTCGATGGCCGTCGTCCTCTTCTGCGCGACGGCGATGACGGCGCTGTACCAGCCGTTCATGCGCGTCTGGACGAAGAACGACCCGGTGCTCGTCCGCCACGCCCTTACGCCGTTTCTGATGGTGTTCTACTTCTACATCATGCAGTCGCGGCAGGTTCTGCTGGCGTTCAAGTCGGCCGCATCGCTGTGGAGGCAGGACAGGTGGAAGCCGATCGTCGCGGGTGCGGTGAATCTTGCGTCGAACATCCTGTTCGTCATCTATCTGCCGGACGCCTACAAGCTGGACGGCGTGATATTCTCGACGATCATCGGGTTCGCGTTCATACAGATTCCGTGGGAGTCGCACGTGGTGTTCACGGCGTTCTTCGGGAAACGCGAGTCGCGGGCATACTGGCGAGACCAGGCGGCGTTCGCCGCGCTCGCGCTTGGCCTGTGCGCCGCGGCGTGGTTCGCCTCGGGCTGGATTCAGTCGATTGTCCCGGCGTGGTGTCTGGGAAGATAGGTCAGACCTGTTTTCCCACAGGGTTTTCGCTACCTCAGGATGTTGTCCAGCAGCTGCTGCTGGCGGTTAATGTAGGCCTGCCGCGTGAATGTCCTGGCGCGTTCCGCGCAGTGGCGGCGCTGCTCGTCCCTGAAGGCGGCGTCCGTCAGCAGCCGCGAGAGAATGTTCGCCGCCTCGTCGTCCGTGTGGTAGGAGAGGGCGGGGGAGTCTACCACCTCCCGCGATCCGCCTTCGTCCGGCACGATCGCGATGTTGCCCGAAACGAGGTATTCGGCCACTGATATCCCGAACGCCTCGTGGCGCTCGGCGTGCAGCGCGAACGATCCGGACGCGAGGAAGCGCTCCTTTTCGTCTCCGTACATCGTGCCGACGAACTTGAGCCAGTCCCTTTCGCGCGCCATGCCGGCGAGCATCTCCCCGTAGGCCGGCGACTGGTCGAGGCGTCCCGCGACGTGGAACGTTACGGGAAGTCCCGTGGCGGCGCGGGCCTTCTCCACGATGTGTATGAGGTCGGTGATGCGCTTCTCCTGGATGATGCGCCCGATGTACACCACCTTCAGCGGGTCTCTCCCTCCGGGCTCCGTCGCCTTCGGCTCAAAGAGCGTAGGGGGAAAGAACACGGTGCTGTTGAAGGGACCGTAGTATCTGGCCATCATTCCCGCGACGTAATGCGAATTGGGATAGATGTGCTGTCTTCTGTCGCAGATTATGCTCCGCTTGGAGCGCATCCCGAGGAGCGGTCTCAGAATCGAATCGGAGAAGAAGCGCTTGATGCGTTTCACCATGCCGAGACGGGCTGGGCCGGAGCTGCCGAGGGCGAAGGCCGTGAAGGCGTCGTCGCCGAACGCGATCATGTTTATGAAGTGGTGGGCGGGCTTGCCGAAATCCATGATGCTGGCCGTGGAGAGGCACACGTCGGCGTCTTTGGCAAGGCGCTTCAGCTTCCTGAATCTGTAGAGCGAGACGAGGACGCTGTGGCGCCTGGGGGTATAGCCAGGCGGAGTGACCTGCACGACCTTCAGAGCGGACATGTCTATGTCAAGGCCCGTGCCGAAGGCGCGGATCGAACGTTCGATGTTGGACGCCACGTCCACCGCCAGCGTCAGGCTACACCTCTTCTGCAGGGCCGCGATGAACGCCAGCGGCAGATATTCCCCTCCGCCGAGCGCAAAACCGAAGCTGTAGTAGAGAAGTACGTTCTTCATTTTGCTCAATCCGCGCCGTGCCGGACTCCCGACAGCCGGAAGTATGCCCTGAAGAACCACTCTGCCGCTCCGCGCAGCGCCGCATGCCGCACGAACGCGCGCACCCACCATCCGGCAACGCGCCGCGTGAAAGGCATGGCACGCATCAACGCGGTGAAGTCGTCGAATCCGTCCGAGAAGAGGACCTTTAGCGTCTCGACCCTGCGGGCGCGGGGAATCGTGCGGACGTTTTCCGGGTCGAACCAGAAGTAGAACATCCATCCCGTCCACTTGCGCCCCCACACATCGGATATTCTGCGGTCGAACCCCGGTTCGGCGGACACTCTGGCGTGGAAGGCCAGGAGGGAGCGGATTATCGTGGCCCAGTCCCCGTGGAAGTATCCGTACCCGCGCGCCGAAGAGCCGACCGCGTTCTGGCGTATCCGATAGAGGTAGAACGGCTCGTGCAGGGGGACGACGCGTTTTGCAAGGTACAGCGCGCGCGGAGAGAACTCGCTGTCCTGCCGCCGAAGCCCGGGGACGCACTTCAGCTTGTTTTCGACGAGGAACATCCGCCTGAACACGGACAGCTGGAGCATCGGGCAGACGTTGTGGCGGAACAGCTCGGAGCGAATCACGGCCTCGGTCCCCGTCAGCTCGCCGGTGAAGTCCCTAGGATAGTTGTCGCGCAGCTCCTCGTCCCTCCCGGCGATGTCGCTGTGCACCTGGATGGCGCAGGGGTAGATGTCGGCCCCAGGATGTTCGGCGATCTTGTCGTGAAGGCGCTGGAGCGAACCGTCGGCAACCGTGTCGTCCCCGTCGAGGAAGATCACGTATTCGCCCTGCGCCTGGTCTATCCCCGTGTTGCGCGAGACGGAGCATGACCCGCTGCGCGGGCCGGTGAACATCTTGAAGCGTGGATCGCGCGCCACGTATTCGCGCGCGATATTCTCCGTCTTGTCCTTGGACGCTTCGACGCCGAGGATGCACTCCCAGTCGGCGAACGGCTGCTTAAGCACGGAGTCGAGGCTCTCGCGCATGTACTGCTCGACGTCGCAGCAGGGGACGATTATCGAGAAGAACGGCTTCACAGCTTGTGGTACTCCCGATACCACCGCGCGAAGACGGGGATGCCCTCGCGGATCGTCGTCTTCGGCTCGTAGCCGACGGCCTTGTTGAGCTTGTCGATGCTGGCGTAGGTGGCGTAGACGTCGCCGGGCTGCATCGGGAGCATCTCCATCTTCGGCGCGACGCCGAGCGCGGAGGCGAGAGTCTCGATCACGTCGAGCAGCTTCTCGCATTTGTGGTTGCCGATGTTGAAGATGTCGTAGAGCGGAAGGTTCTGCGCCTCCACGACGCGCACTATGCCATCGACGATGTCGTCCACGAAAGTGAAGTCGCGCATCATGTCGCCGTGGTTGAACGCCTTGATGGGGTGGCCGTGCAGCATCGCGTCGGCGAAGAGCGACAGCGCCATGTCGGGCCTGTACCACGCGCCGTACACGGTGAAGAACCTGAGGCCTATCGTCTGCATCTTGTAGAGATGCGAGTACGTGTGGGCCATGAGTTCGTTCGCCTTCTTCGTGGCGGCGTAGAGGCTGACGGGCGTATCGACCTGGTCTGACTCCTCAAAGGGCATTTTCTTGTTGCCGCCGTAGACGGACGACGACGACGCGAACACCAGCTTCGGCACCTTCGCCGCATGGCGGCAGCACTCGAGGATGTTGAGGAATCCCTCCAGGTTCGTCTTCTGGTAGACGAACGGATGGGTTATCGAATAGCGTACACCAGGCTGGGCGGCGAGGTTGAGTACGACGTCCGGCGCCTCGGCGGCGAACGTCCCGCGCAGTCCCTCGAGGTCGCATATATCGAGCTCGCGCGCGGAAAAACCGGGGATGGCGCCGAGAATCGCCGCGCGGTCGCGTTTGAGCCTGACGTCGTAGTAGTCGCAGAAGTTGTCGATGCCGACGACGTCCCATCCGCGCCGCAGAAACTCCTTCGCCGCATGAAAGCCTATGAATCCGGCTGAACCTGTAATTAGAATTTTCACCTTTTTCTTCTTTGCGAATATTATACCATTTACCATCCGTAATGTGCTATAATAAACGTCCATGAAAATCAAATTGCCGATTCTTCTCTGCCTTGTGGCCGTTGGCGCGGCGACCGCCGAACCGCGCAAGAGCGGCGACACCAAGACCATTTCCCTGCCGGGCGGAGTGGCAATGGAGATGATCTGGTGCGAGCCGGGTTCGTTTGAAATGGGCAGTCCTCCGGACGAGAAGGGGCGCTTCGAGGACGAGATTCGCCGCAAGGTCACTCTCACGGAGGGGTTCTGGCTCGGCAAGTACGAGGTGACGCAGCGCCAGTGGGACAGCGTCATGCGCGGCAACCATTCGCGCTTCAAGGGGCCCGACAATCCCGTGGAGAACGTCTCGTGGCTGGATTGCGAGGTGTTCGTCCGCCGCGTGAACGCCGTGCTCGGCGGCGTCGCGCGCTTTCCCACGGAGGCCGAGTGGGAGTACGCCTGCCGGGCCGGGAGCGAGAATCCCATCTCCGGGAGCGGGCTGCTCGACGAAATGGGCTGGTACGACATGAACAGCGACAGCCAGACGCATGCTGTCGGCCGCAACAGCCCGAATGCCTGGGGCTTCTACGACATGCACGGGAACGTTCTCGAATGGTGTTCCGACTGGTACTCCGTCCCGAAGGGCGACGCGACTAATCCGGCCGGTCCGCCGTCCGGCTCGTTCAAGGTTCTACGCGGCGGATGCTGGTTCTTCTTCGGGCTCGACTGCCGCTCGGCCTACCGCCTCAAGCGCGAGCCGAATCTCCGCAATTGCATATTCGGATTCCGTCTCGCCTGTTCGGAAGGCGGTGCGGCAGGTGGAGCGAAGGCGGATTCCGGAAAATGAGACGTATTGCCCTTGCCATCGCCGCGCTTCTCGCCGGATGCGTCTCCAAGTCGCCGTACGACTACATGGAGAATTGGATTCTGCGCGAAGAAGTCATCCGTCCTTTTGCAGTCCCGGCTGACGTGATCTACGTTCAGGACAGGCTCTATGACGGCATTGACGCGCTCCAGCTCATGACCGCCCATGCGATGAGCGAGGTGGGCGGAAAGCGGTTTAAGGGCGTCGCGCGTGTGTTCTCCCCGCTTATCTCCGACGCGGACGATCTGGAAAAGGCCATTGAGTGGTACCTTGACCACCGCGGCGGGAAACGTCCGATCTTCTTCATCGGCGAGGGATTCGGCGGAACGCTCCTGAGAGCATACGAAACGCATCATTTCGAGAGCCTGAAGAACGATGGATTCGTCGCCGGATACTACACTGGCGGCGACGCGAGCGGAAAATTCGTGACGGACAAGCTGGTCACTGAAATACGCAACACCATTTTCCGCATTCGATACCGCAGTCAATGGGGACGCGAGATGCCGGGGAAGTGAAGTGTCAGCATGAAGTCATCGGCAATCGACATCCTCAGGCGGACGAAACGGGCATTGACCGCCTTCTTTGCGAGACTTTCCCTGCGGCGCGAGGCGGCGCGGGCGTTCCGCTACGACCGTGAGCAGTTCCTGGCGCATGCCGGAGCGCTTCACCTCGACCGCAGAGCCGCCGCGCGCGCCGAGATCGTGATGGGCTACCACGTCCTCGAGAAGGGGCTAACGATGCCGCGGCGGCGGCTCGGGTTCGGCAAGGGCGCTGTCGTGCACCTGATGAACCTCATAACGTCGTTCGAGAGACGGTTCGGCAAAGACGACCGGCAGGTGTGCCATGCAGTCGGCGTGCTGAGGGCGTATGCGGAGCTCCACGGAATTCCCGGAGACTCTGGAATCTCCTGCGACCCTAAGATATCCGGCGCTCTCGCGAAGTTTCTCGCGGAGCATGAGGGAGTTCCGGCGGCGCTGGAGCCGCACGTGACGCGAGAGGAATTCTTCGCGGCGAAAGATGCGGCCTTTCCGGCGTTCGCGGCTTCGCGCCACGTCGTGAGGCATTTCGCGGGACCCGTCCCCAGAGAGACCATCGAGAAGGCCGTCGCGCTCGCGACGACGGCTCCGAGCGCATGCAACCGCCAGCATGCGCGCGTCCACGTCATCGCCGATCCGGCGCTCAGAGACCGCCTCTTCGCCCTGCAGGGCGGCGCCCGCGGATTCGGCGACGCGGCCGACAAGATTCTGGTGGTGACTGCGGACCTGTCCGCCGTCCGCTGGGCATGGGAACGCCACGACTGCTACGTGAACGGCGGCATCTTCGTGATGAATCTCTGCTATGCGCTCCACCATCTTGGAGTGGCGCATTGCATTCTGCACTGGAGCGTTTCGCCCGAGGCCGACCGCACGGCGCACGGCATTCTCGGCATTCCTTCAAATGAGGCGATAGTCCAGGTGATCGCCTGCGGAATGCCGCCGGAGGAGTTCGACGTCGCGGCTTCGCCGCGGCTCGCCGCGTCGGAAGTCGTCGCCTGGCACGGAGATGGCAAATGAAGATTCTTCTCGGCGGCATACCACTAGGGTGCGACAACATCGGAGACGAGGCGATAATCGCCAGCGTCGTGAAGATGCTGAAGGAGTCCATGCCGGGCGTCGCGTTGACCGTCGCGACGGCCGATCCGGCCACTGCCCAGATTCTCGGCGTGAACGTCGTACCTCCGTTTGGATTCGCGGGGAATGGACTCGGCGGTTTCGCGGAAGCGGTCCGTGGCCATGACGCATACGTATGGTGCGGAGCCACCGGCCTCTCCGACTATCCGCACGTCGCGCTCGATCTCCTTGAGGCTGCGCAGAAGGAGGGCGTGCCCACGTTTATATGGGGCGTGGGGATGGACGACGAGCTCAACCCCGTCTTCTTCAAGGCGTACGGCAGAAAGCGTCTGCTCCTGAGGCTCTTCGGTTTGACTGGCTGGTACGAGCGGCGGCTGCGAGAGCGGCTGAGGCGGCGCATCGCGGCCATTCTCCCGCGCTGCAGGGGCGTTTGGCTCCGCGACCCTCAAAGCGTGGAAATGCTCGCGAAGACGGGGTTTGCCGGGGCTGGCGTCGCCGCCGACACCGCGATTTCGCTGGAAGAGGCCAGAGAGGCCAGGCGGCCTGGAGAGTCTGGCCATTCCACCCTCGGCCTCTGCATTTCCACCCAGCGGCAAGTCACCGATCTCAATGGCGTCAAGCGCCTCATCGCCGCCGTGCGCGCCTCCGGCGCAGATGTTCTGGGCATTCCGATGAGCCCCAAGACGGATCGCGCGCTTCTCGAGAGCCTCGGCGTGGAATGCATTCCCGGCAGGACGCCCGAATCCGTGATGGAAGCCGCGGCGAAGTGCGACGTCGTGCTTTCAAGCCGCCTGCATCTGCTCATCCTCGCCGCCAACGTGGGGACGCCCGGGTTGGGCATCGCGCGCGGATCGAAGCTCGCCAACTGGCTTGCGAACTTCAACCGCACGGTGGAGGGCAGCGTGTTCGACTGCGACTGGGAGTCCGTGACGCGCCACGTCCTCGACGCGATGAGGGACCGCGGCGACTGGGACGCCGTGCGCGGCGCGGCCTACGGACGGCTGCAGGC